>Ga0325414_1000635_pt1 | contig 29896 bp, 8 predicted proteins | sample PopdelMetagenome_8_FD_206183 | JGI IMG/M metagenome (GOLD analysis project Ga0325414, IMG submission 206183) | Populus deltoides microbial communities from Bellville, Georgia, United States - Leaf-PdKOR-R3 | ecosystem: Host-associated > Plants > Phyllosphere > Phylloplane/Leaf | place: USA... | reverse complement strand
TTTTTTTTTTTTATCTTTATTTTTTTTTACAGTTCAGATTTTATAATAAATGTCTAAGAAAATTTATTAATTTTTAAAAGAAATATACCAAGTAAATATTAAGAGTGATCTCTTAAAAGATTTATTAATGTAGTAATTTTTTTTTTAAGAAAAAGAGAAGCAAATGAGCACATCATGTGTATAGATAGACACGTGTCAAGCTTGCAAGCTCTCAATCATGGATGCCAGTAGCACCGATGCTCAGTAGTAGTCGTGTAGTGTTGAATCTAGACATGTATATACGCTAAGTTAATGGACGCGCGGATAGACAAAGGTTGGCATTAGATATGAATCTTCCCTGTTGCTTTTGCATTATTGCAGAGAAGGAATCAAAATACAAGGAAGAGAAGAATTTGGCATTAGATGTGCATTGTCAGGAACCGATTCCTGATGCAAAATCTCACATTTATGTTCATCCTTTTTACTCAACCAAGTGTGCCTGGACTACATAAAACCTACTCGAGTAAAGGTTTCTTTGCAACTTGGATCATTTATGATCAGTTCTAGCTAGCTAGCGTGTGATCCGCGGTGCATGCATCCACATTCTATAATGATATATCTATGCACATAACTAATTATAATATTCTTGGTTTTAATCTCTTTTTTTATAGTAATGGAGGGAGAATATTAATAGGATTTAGCCAAAATGAGAATCAAGTGGGGCTGGTCAAAACTTCGAGCTTGAGGAATTAGTACCATGGGAGCAATGAAGCTTAAGATTTATTAGCCATGTCAACAACAACCCGCCTCTTTAAGCCAGGCCATGGCGTTACATCAGCCTTTCAAATAACATCTTCCCCTCATAATGCCATGCATATATAGTAGAGAAGTGGATATGTGGAGAAGGAATAATAGCTGAAGAATAATTGAATAGGCATAGCTAGGTAAGAGCAGGCTTATCTCTAAACCTCTCATCCCCTTTTGGAATATCATCTGAAGAAAAGGAAAATAATGATAAGGGGAGAAAATACCATCAATGGCCCCACTCGTGCTGTCAGGGAAGAACAAGTATATAATGCCTCCCAACCCATGCACCAAAATCACCAGCTATATTGATACTCTCGCACAACTATTGTATTAACCTTGCCGCTCTTCAGCTAATTGCTCTTCAAGGCTCAAGCCTTCAGTTCACATAAGGTTAGCTTCTTCTTTTTTTTCCTGCTTCCCATTTTTATAAACGTTTAAGCAACCGCTTGTACCACTTCCCAACGTGTTATGTGTGTGTTTGTGTGTATATATATATATATATATATTTCTGTGCAGCTGCAATCCGGGTTGAGCCCTATGGTCTGGCATTCTTGCTGTATATGATGCATGTCATAGGATCAAATGTTGTAGAAAAGAAGCTAGAGTCCCGTAAATCAAAACGCGTGTTCATATATAGCTGATCTGTTCCTAGCTAGCTTAGCGGAAGGAGCTTAGTAGTATATTATGACCTGAGAACTGCAATTCTATATAGCATGTTTACCATCAGATTTCAATGCCCTTGATTAGTATCAGCTAGAAACAAGTATAAGTCGAGGAAACTGATGATCAAGGTCTGATTGTCAGCATGCATGCTCATTCAGTCTTAGGCTTCGAGGACCGATGAACACACAAAGGGATGGGTAAGCGTGTAATGTTTCATATATTGTTGGAACAACATTTTAGGTCCATGAGGTCATTATTCATGAAACGCATGAAATCAAGTAGACTTGGTCGTTCAATTGTAGTAATAATTCATAAATTAAGTGGTATTGTGTGAATTATCCCCTCATCGTCGTAAAAAGAAGTGACATCGTAAAGTAGTTTTCTTCACCACAACTAATAATTAAGTTGCATTGTAAATGGTTGTTAATTTGTTTCGCGAATGGATTTTTCATCATTAATGGTTGTTTGTGTCGTACATAATTGTTTGTACTATAATGTTTTATAATTTTTATTTCGCGCTGTAATGCATGTCTGACTGTAACTTGTGTTTTGTCCTGTAGGAGATAAAATGAGCTGGACAGCTGGAGGAGATTGGATGTGCAGCGCATGCCAGCACCAGAATTTCAAGAAAAGGGAAATGTGCCAACGTTGCGGGTACCCTAAGTACGGCGGCCCTGATCCGGCAACCTACATATGCAATGCAACAAAGGTTTTGGCTGGGGACTGGTATTGTTCCGCCATGAACTGTCAAGCTCACAACTATGCTAGCCGTTCAAGCTGCTACAATTGTGGTGCATTAAGAAATGATCATGCTACAGGTGGGTATGGAAGCAACACTTATGGATCTGATGGAAGTGACCCTCCTGGATGGAAAACTGGTGATTGGATTTGCACCAGGTGAGTTCACATTGTGAATCTGATTCTGGTCTAGAACACAAATAACATTACATTCCGCTGGTATCATATGTTCTTGAAAAGATTATTGTGATTTTCCTGCATTTCGCACAGACAATTGTTTTCGAAACAAGGGTTGTTTTGTTTTCCACTGAAAACAGAAATGACTGTTTGAAGCGGCACAGTCACTATTGCATGGTTTTACTTTTCTAAAAGGAATTAATTATAACTGGGAGAAGTAATAGCACGCAATTAGCACTCAATGTTTGTTGGCGACAAATTATTGCTATAATTTCATGGTACCCTACTGCTTTTCTTTGATTAATAATAATCTATTGGACAGATTGGGATGTGGAGTCCATAATTATGCTAGCAGGATGGAGTGCTTTAAATGCAGAACACCGAGGGAATACAGTACGCAAATTTAACTCGCTGCTTCATTTGATTTCTTTGCATATGAAAATGGTTGGCTTGACGTTTCAGTCATGTTGAGAATTTTGTTGTTCATCTTTCTAGGTGGTGGATATTGACAGAAAGTTGTAATTACAAAGACAACGTGGATCTTGACTTCCTATGACCCTGGCTTCTCCTCAAACACTTCCTCTTGGTTTCAGTTTTGAGTTAACAATAATCTTTAGGCTGACATTGATCCAAGGACCTTTCCCAGAAGCACAGGCATGTATTGAAGCTGAGAAATACTCTCTGGCTTCCTTAATTTTGTTCTTGAAATCTATGAAGCTTAAGAATTTTTCCCTCCCTTTAATCGGGCACCTGCAACCAAAATCTGTATCACTTGGGGGTGTGTGCGTGTGTGTGGGTGTTCGTGTGATTGTTGCAACGCCTGCTTTTATGAGGTGGTCCAAGGAATGCGTAGTATATAGTAGTAGTGGTTGCTAAGATTAAGTGAGAAATCCATGTCTTAATCAAGGACCGCCACTACAGGTTTGGATTCTACCAAAGTAGAAAATAACCCAAATTGATTTTCCAAAAAAAAAGAAAATAACCCAAATCAGACAACCATATTGAAGGAAAACAAAACTCAGACATGCATAAGATTCTAGGAATCCCTATGACATAATTTACTATGGAAGACAGGCTTTATCTCAAAGCAATAATTTACGGCCCCTTTAAGCATCAAACCTCCAAGAACTACATAATTATATATGCAGATAAGAACCTGATGCTCATTCTTTAAGAGCATAAAAGCAACACCAAGTTCAAAGTGAGTCCAGTCCAACTTTAATTTATTTCCTTGCTTTTGCGTTTCTTTTTCATGGCTCATCACAGTTTACGAAAGTGCAGCCACAAGCTCACTTGCATGCGTCCTTACCAACTAAGTCACTCAAACTTGCGCTATATATAACTCTGCTAAAATGGGAAAAGGTCTCAACTAAGCTTATAACTTCATCAACTCATTTAAGGTTCCCCCTTTTGACTTAAGGAGCAAGTTGACTCTATCTCTCTCTGTTGCTGACGTTAAGAAAATGCCCCATTTCATGTGAACAAGTTCTCTTACCGTATGATTGGGGTCCATTCTCCAGGACCAGTTGCAAATATTGAATTATGTGCTCCTCTTACGTTTCTGTGGTTTTTCCTATCTAAATTCGAGAAGAGATGTCTGATCAAGGAGCATATGATGTAAACGATACACGAGCTCAAAGATAATGAACGTGAAAGAGAGATTCAGCAGGCCGTTCTTCACTGATTCTGTAAACTTTGTCCTTCGCTAGGCGGAAAAAAAATGCCTGCTCTAGGAGTCCGTTTATTTTGCTTTATGTTGCTCAGACTCGGAATCCAAGCATATTCATATCTGATTAGGCTGTTTTTTCTTCTTCTTCTTTTTCATGTAATTAAAGAGTCCAAGTTATATTCATATCCATGTCCAAGTGTGTAATGTCACAAGTACTCTTAAGGAAAAATGAAGGATTGAAGCAACATACTTTTGCTTTTAAAACATGAAACTAGAGATATTTTATGAAAACATTTCTTCATATATTTGCATGTTGAGCAATTAATAATATGAAAAGCTTGGTGGTGATGAAAATGATGTTGATGAAGCTGGTAAGGTGATGTAGCTAGGGTTTAATTGAGGGTTTAAGGTCATTGGCCTACAAATTCTTGGAACCCTTGAGAGAAGATGTTATTGAAGATGCTCCACTCTGTTCTAAACTTTCAGGGTGTCAACACTATGCTGTGCAAAACTCAAGCAAATTAAATAATAATAATAATAATAATAATAAGAATACAAAATAAAAAGGATTTGAATTATAAAATGGTTCAGCAAAGCCTACTGGAGCAATCTCTTTACTTAATTAAATTAACCAATCAATTCAAGCCACCTTATTATTCATTTTAAGCCATAAGTTCCAACAAATCGTCTTAAATTGGGACAAATCATCTTCTAGTTAGGGCTTGTTTTTTAGAAGTATGCAACTCTACTCTTCTTCACCCACATTTTATTGTTCCTTGCAAATTCTTCGTACAAAAATCTTCATTACCACTATCCATCATAGCAATATTTACTCTCTTCTTGGATGCAATTGATGTTTTTTTAATACTTCAATGTACATAAAAATGCATGCTAGCTCCATATTGAACTACATTTCTGATCAGATTATTACCACTAGAAAAATAAAAAATATTAACGGAATATTTTACTTGCTGATGGAATCGATAATAAAAACTTGTCATCAAAAAGTATCTCGTCGAAGATTTTTATTCTCTCAACATTTCCCTTATAAATTGAAAATGGTAATGGAATAGGCGTCAAAATAGTCCCATCAAAAAATTAGATTTTGCCGTCTATTTTTCATCGACAACTTATTTGCCGCATAACCTTTTCCATCTATTTTATCAGAAATCCCAAAACATTATCTATGGTGTTATCAAAAGTTTTAGAATGAGTGTGAAGATTCCAGTTAAATTGCCAACAGATATTCCAAAAAATTTGCCTTTCTGTCGATGAAACCGTTGGCTTTTTATAATTTTTTTGGTTTGTTGTTATAATTTTCAAGCCTACAATTATCGTATAAATACACAACAACAACAACAAGAACAACAACCAATCAATAAACCATAACCATAATTCACAATAAACCATAATAAAAACGCATATCCAAAACAAAATGTACCTATACAAAGCTCACATTTATTATGTAAAGAGACTAGATTAGATTCCTTATATATTAAATACTTTATATAGGAATAGTTATACATCATGTGTAGTATATTCCACTCTTATATTGTACACAACCCTAAATATATAAATACAAAGGATGATTGTAGTTCCTAAAGAAGAATAAGTTTGCAATTTTTTTTTTTGCTTTGATACCAAGTTAAGTTAAGAGATTGATTGTATGTGAATTTCAATGATGGCTAATGGTTGCAACCATCCTTTGTATTTATACCTCTAGGGTTGTGTACAATACAAGAGTGGAATATACTACACATAATAACTATTAGATTATTAATGAGACATTATATAACATTCAACATTTAATATAAAATTATAGTAGTGTAATTGTGTTAATGGTACTAAATGTTGGATCGATAAAATTGAATTAATGAAAACCTGATCCTCACGAAGGATGGAGACAAAGTTTATATTAGCTAGGAAGAATGCATGGAATGATGGATAAACTGATAAATTCAAGCGGTGAAATGGAAGATGGCCTTCATGACTAAAGGATAATGGTACAATACAAAAGTTGGATTAAAAATTATAATAATAAAATTTCAATGACTGTTGGAATACAGTATAACCGAGGGTATTGGTGACCATAGTGACTGTATGGCTTTGGTTGAGCGGAAGATTAGATTGTGGACCTTAACATCTTTTACATATGCTGGTCATTTACAACTGATCAAATCCGTTCTCTTTTCCATCCAGGTATATTGGTCTATTATGTTTATCCTTCCATGTTCTATTATCAGGAAGATTGAGGGCTTGTTAGCTGCTTTCTTATAGAAGGGTTCATTTATTTCCTCTTTAGGGTCAAAGGTGGTTTGGGCTTTGGTTTGCTATCCTTTACAGGAAGGTGGACATAGAATTAAAAGGGTCAAAAATTGAAATAGAGCAACCATTATCAAGCATGTTTAGAGGTTTTTTTAGACAAATCCTCTGTTTGGTTAGCTTGGGTACATTCAATACTACTCAAAGGTAGATCATTTTGGCATGTTAAGCTACCTTCAGTATCTTCTTGGTCATGATGGAAGATTCTTCAGAGTCAAGATTGGTGAAGGGGTCTGTTTGTCCCTTGCATTGGTTATGACTCTCTATCTTCTTTATGGCTGGATTATTGGTTTTCAGATGGATAACGTTTTTGTGACCTTTTTCCCTTCAGAACTCTATCATCTACTAGATTGTCTTAGGATACAAAGGTTGCAGACATTATTGAGGATGGTGGTTGGGCCTTTCCATCAGGTAATCAAAAACCCCAGCAAATCTAGGATTGCATTAGATTCCATCCCCAGTTTAGCTCCCAGGTCATTATGTCTGGATAGGTCATTCTATGGGGCGGTTCATCATTAATTCAACTTGGGAGGCACTTCGAGATATCATGCCCAAGAATACTATGCACCATCTTCCTTGGTATCTAGGACATGTCCCACGATACTCTTTCATCTTATGGCTTGCCTCTTTGGGTCGATTATACACTATGGACAGACTACAAGCTTTTCATATCATCAACTCTGTGGTATGTATCATATATGGTTCACATGTGGAGACCCATAATCATTTATTTTTTGAAGGCTTCTTCTCAGCTTCAGTATAAAGCGAGATTTCAGACATGACTTTATTATCATGGCTTTCTATATCATGACACCATTTTCTTTAGTGGTCTTCCTTTTGGTTTTGGAAGAGGAAGGACTTCACACATATTCTAGCATGATTGTCACTATCTGCTGTAGTTTACTTCATATGGTATGAGAGGAATACTTGTGTCTTCAACTAACACTATCGATCACCACATGATGTGGTGGAAGAGATCTTTAACTTGTTGAGATTGCGACTTCTAGACATAGAAGTCCAATACTAGATATCTACAGAGATCAGATCTACTTGGCATGTTTGATTTCTGTATTTAATTATATTGTTTCATTGGGGTTTGATGTTATTTAGCCTTTTTAGCTTTCAAACACTAATTCATGACTTTTGAATCCAAATAACAGACTCTTTGTATTTCTTGGGGTATGCCCCTCGTATTCCTGTTTATATTTTTTACTTATATGCATCTTGACGTACTATAAAAAAAGGTATATTTTATTTCAAATTATTTTAATAAAATGTAATTGATATAATATGAGAACCATTTATTATATAATGTAGAATATCATATTAGTTGTTTTGTTTAATGTAATTATGTCAAAAGAAGGGTTGTATGATTGTTGAAATGTTATGAATTTGGTGGCAATTATAATAATGGAATGAAATTCTACTAATAATGATGATGTCTACGTATGGCTAGTGGTTGATAATTTTTTTGTTCAATGTAAACAAGACAAGAAAGTCCAGCTACAATATTGGTTGTGTAAGGGAAAATTTGCTGTGATATATTAATTCCATGGTAAATGAACTACCAACGTTAGAAATTAATTATGTACTAACTATATGGAATTTAGTAGCAAGTAAACTTATTGAAGTTTAAATATTTATGTAATTATATAAGGTAATCATAGAACAACGATGTTAATGTGTTTGACCTAAATTGCTATGAAAGTATTGGGATGATATCCTGAAATCAAGCATATCTAATTGTAATACATGGATATCTTATAATTTTTTTCTACGATTAAATTTAATGATTGATGACCTAAATTCTATATTAAGCACATCAAATGTTTTTTGTTTTTAAATCTATAGGTAGTAATTAGTTTATGATGGATTCTTGACTAATTAACTTAATTAGTAGGAGTATCTAATTTTCAAATCCTTGTTTGATTATTTCTTACTTGGAAAACATAAGTCTTGACTACATTAACTCCCTATGCTTGTTTAAATATCATGAATCAATTGCACATATCTTGATCTTGATTATATCATGTTACTAAATCTTTCATGTTTAATAAAAGTTATTATATGATTAGGGTTAATTTATGCACGGATGCTAGGTTAACTAAAAAATAAGGATAGGTAGATAAGTACTTGTTTTTTTCATGGTTAATTTATTTATTATCACAAATTATATTAGAAAATATATCTAAATTCAATGATTGATATTTAATTATCCTTGAAAAATACTTCGTATACTAAACGTTTTTCTTTCTATTTTTTTTTTACATTCTGTCAATTTTCCTCTTATTTTTTTGAAATTGATTTCTTTTTTTTCTTAGCTTTCTAAATTATTTTAGTTAGTTTAAATCATAAACAAAACTCTAATTTTAGTTACTTTCAAAATTGACGTGCGTTTGGATTTAAAATTTGCATCTTTATTTGGTTTGCTTTAATCTAAATAAAAAAACTTGTCTTGATTAAGTAATTAAGTTCTAATACTTGTTCCTATGTAGAATGATACCATTACTCTGTATACTATAAATCATTAATTTTAAGTGTTCAAATTTACATGACTTTAATACTTGTCAAATTTTTAGCGTTGTTGACAGAGATACTAATCCTTCTTTACATGAATCAATCTTGTATTTTTTTAGTTTAGTTTACTTAGTACTTTATCATATGGTAGAATATCTTTTAATCTATGCACTGCACCAACTACTTTTTAAAGATAAATGATCAATATATTTTTTATAATATGTAGAAAGAATCACTTAGACTAATATGTATTTTTCTTAGGCAAAACTAACTCTTTACTCAAATCAATTAGACTAATATGTATTTTAAGATTCCTAGTTTCTTTTAATTACTAGGTGGTGTCTTCAATTTTTCACTTTTCCTTTTTAATTTAGGAGGTCACAATAGTCATGTCGGATGTGTCACACACACACACACAAGTAATGTTTCAATTCAAACTATAAATTCCAACACACATTGTCCTATAAAATCACGACTTCATTGACAATTAGAGTAGAGCTTCTTTATATTGGTTTTCTCCCTTAGAATCTACTTCTAGACTTTAGACTTCACTTGCAATTATAGGAAACAACAAGACTAACAGTTCATCTAAAGTTAAAGTATCTTGAAAAGAAGAAACTTTAATTAGAGAAAGTCATTACTAATAACCAAAGAAAAGAGAAGTAAATTAGTAAAAAAGGCTTAACTTATGACTATAGGTATGAATGGTCATGCTTATAGTTGACTACTGCTTGAACACCATTGTAGAGGAATTGCTTACAATTTTAGTAAAAACAATAGTTGCTAACACTTCTTCTTCTTAGTGAGCTGATACTTTAATTCAAGAGTGTCCTCTATATAATTCCATACCAAGAAAAAAAAGGAGAGGATCACTCTCAGCCTTATCCTTTGAAGGATTTTTTTTTTGTCTAGTTTTCCATTTTTAAGGTTTAACATTGAATTCTTTGAATAAAAATAAAATAAAAATAAAAATATTGATTGTAAACAAGCTTAGAGAATTAGTAGGATATTTTATGGCAATTAAAAGATAAATTTATAGGAAAAAAAAGTATGGTAAATGTAATATTTCATTTAAAAGAATACACTAAGGGTCATGTCGGTATTTTCTTAGGCATAGCTAACTCCTTACTAAAATTACTTAGACTAGTAGTTATTTTAGGATTCCTTGTTTTCTTTAATTACTAAGTACTGACTTCATTTTTTTCACATTTTCCTTTTAATTTAGGAGGTCCCCAAAGTCATGCCAGATGTGTCATCTATATATATATATATATATATATATATCAAAATCATCTTTCAAAAGTTCTTATCTAATTAGAAAATAAATTCCAAGCCAAAGTCCTAATCTTATTCTAATTATATTAAGGTTTTCTTTTGTTTGGAGTAATGCATTTTAACTTTATTTAATTAAGTCAATCAATAAATTCAAGCCACCTCATTATTCAATTTAAGCCATAAATTCCAACACACCTTGTCCTATAAAATCAAGAGTTCCTTGACAACTAGAATAGAGCTTCTCAATGTTGATTCTCTTATTTAGAATCTATTTCTAGACTTTAGACCTCACATATAGTTATAGGAAACAACCATGTTAGCAATTCATTTAAAGTTATAGTACCTTCAAAAGAAAAAAACTTTTGTTAGAGGAAGTCATTACTCAAAACTAAATGAAAGAGAAGTAAATTAGAAAAAGGAGGCTTAACATATGATTAAAGGTAAGAGTAGCCATGCTTAGTTAAACCAAGCTCACAACTGACTCTTGCCTGAACATCATTATAGAGTAAGTACTTGAAACTTTAGTAAACATTTTAGTTGCTAACACTTCTTTCTTTTTGTGAGCTGCTACTTTAATTCAAAGTGTCCTCCATATAATACCATGCCATGAAAAAAAAAAGCTCGTTTATGCCTCATCCATTGAGTATAATAGCATTGGTGCTAGTTTCTCCAACCTATCCCTTAGTAACTTTTTTTGTTTTTCATAAATTATAGTAGAAAATACACTCATAAGGATAATATTAATATTTTCATTAGAGTAATTTAATTCCAATAGTTACATTATAAATGGCTTTATAAGATTATACCAATAGATAATGAATGATTTAAGAGAATCACTCAAAGATGGAGATGAAGATTCATCTTGAGCATTTTTTAGAGTAGATAGAAATATAAATGATGTAACTAGGGATTGATACTTGAAAACAAAGAAGGATAAGGATGAGTGTTGCATTATGTTGTCGTATTCGGATATAAATAGGACTCTCCAAAATAAAATGGGAAAAATATCTGTAAAATTAAAGTCACTACCTAGTAATTAAAGAAAAATAAGGATTCTAAAATAAATACTCGTCCTAGAGATTTAGGTAATAAGTTTGTTATATTTAAGGGAAGAATAATGTTACCCTTACTGCATCCTTTCAAATAAAAGATTATATTTACTACGTATTTTCTCTCAAATTTATCTTTTAATTGTCATTAAATATCCTAATTATTTTCTTAGATAATTTACAATTTATATTTTAATTTATTTCTAATTATTTATGAGAAATTCAATGTTAGTCTTTGAACGTAGAAGACTCATCAATTTGACCATGTACAGAAAAACAAAATTGACGTCGATCTTTTTAAAAAAGAGACTTGTCTTTCATGAAAATTTTAACATTGATCCCTTTAAAAATGAAACTTATCAATTAGATCATTCATGAAAATTCTGACATCGATCCTCTTAAAAAAAAGACTTGTCAATTAGGCTATTCATAAAAATTCTAACATCAGTACTTAAAAACAAAAAGACTTATTGATTAGACTATTTTTTAAATGATATTTACTCAGCCCAAATTATTATATCTTAAGTGCAAAAAGTATTAAACAATGTTAAAATAGATTTACATTAATAAATAATATTTATTTATTTTAATTTTAATAATTTTTATTTAATTTTTTTTATGAGAATGTTGTTACTAAAAATATTTGGGACTTGTAAAACATCGACTAATCGCCTTCACATATAAAAGTATCATACACAAAATCAAATACTTAAGTAATGAAAATATTCATTTGGGTGTCTAAAATCGTTATTCAAGGTAAAAGCAATTTAGAAGATCTAAAAAATCTAATTGGGTCATAGGACACTTATGTAGTTTACATGTTGGCCTATTAACTTTTTTGAAATGATGCATGCATGTTTGTCATATGCCAGCTAACAAAACCTACAAAACATGACAGATTGAAAAAAAAATCTAATTCTCTCACATGTGGAATTTATGTGGAGAGAAAGTCTAAGGGCTTATAGGTCTTGGCTTTGATTTTAAACAAACTAAAACTAGGTTATGATATTGGTGTTTCTTGGGTAGTAATTTAGGGGTTTTAAAAGGGAAATTAGGGTTATGATCTAGTAGTGGAAATGGGGTAGTATATGAAGGTTGTTTGTACTAGGCCTGAGCATTTCCGGTTCGGTCCAGTTTTGAACCAAAATAAACAACTAAACTGATTTTTTTAATTTTTTGAACCGAATCAAACCGAAAACTGGTTCAAACCGATTAATTTCGATTCGGTTTAGTTTGGTTCTGTTTTTTTCCCTTCCAAACCGGTTCAAACCAAAATTATTCCAACTTGTTCACAGTCCCAAAAAAATCCCTAATCCCTACATCGAAGAAGGCAACTAAAAATCTTTCTTGTTTGGGCATTTTGATGCTCTGTGCCCCGACCGACCACAATTAAAACAAGAGCCTCCAAATCCAAAGCTTCTGCTACGTATAATAAAGAAAAGATATCATATTTGTTTGCTGAAACTTGTATGAATAAATTGTCCAAACCAGCAGCCACACAAGCCAGCAAAAGATAAGAAACAAAATAGGGAAAAAAAAAGAGGGAATGAAAGGAAAAAAATCCACAACTTGGCACTTACCCACATCATGTATGCACCCCATAAAGCCTGTAATTTTAGGTTTACAAAGAGTAAAGGGAGGGGAGAAAAATCAAAGCAAAGAAGAGTAAAGGGAAGGGAGAGGGATATGCAGAGAAGGGGAAGGGGGGCTAAAGGGAGGGAGGGATATGCAGAGAAGGGGCGGCCGATGGCTAAAAGTGATTTTAGGGTTAGAAAATGTTGTATTTATACTTTTTTTTTAAGGGCTGGCTGGTTGAACCGGTTCGATTCGGTTCGGTTCAATCGGTTTCAGACTTTAGAAACCGAAACTGAACCGAACCAGAATTTTTTTGTGAGTTTTTAATCAGTTAATTCGGTTTTTTTCGGTTCGGTTTTTTCAGTTATTTTTTTCCAATTTTCTCAGTTTATCGGTTTGTTTGCTCACTCCTAGTTTGTACTAAGAGATGCCATTATGACTAAAAGAGAGGAGGACTAGGGGTGTTTTTGGTTGTTGTGAAAAAAGATGATGGCTTTTAGGCATAAAGATTGAACAAGAGGGAAATTAAGGATTGTGTCGGTGGGTTGTTGATGTATTTTGCGTTGTTGGCATAGCTATTGTGGTCTAAGACTGATGATTTGGTTTTATATAGAGATGGAGGCTATAGAAATGATGCATATTGGATTTCAATTCAAATGTGATAGGTGTTGACTCGATGGGTGTTTTAAACTCAGATCCAGTCCATTGTTGATATTATGTTTATCAAAGATGAGGATTAGAAAAGTTAATGGTGTTTGGTAGTTGAGGTTTTAAGTGAGGCAATTTATGGGGCTTGAACTCTTGAAACAAGAGCTCACTACTAAAGGTAAAAGATATGAGTCTATTGGGACTTGCTCAATTTATGGTTAAAGGTTGGTTTAGGTGTGATTATCTTGAGAAATAAATAATAAGGGATAAGGATATGAAGAAAGGGTCTATGAGGGTTATGATTGGATGAGTGTTTATTTAAAATGAGGTAATGTGAGTTTTGAAAAATGATAGTGTTCCCCATTTGAGGAGGTCCAGGAACCTACCATTTGTAAAGGTGAGGGGAAAGGAAATAATGGTGTATGCTGTCATAGGATTCTTATGGAGAAGAAAGAGATAATAGATTGTAATGACTAGCTCTTTAGTTTTTACAAAACAATATACCTGAGCTTAATATAGGTTCAACCAATTCATTCTTAATATTAGGTTAAAGTCATGTAATTTTAATGGTATTAACTCTACTTCCAAATCTTGACCCTTAATGGTGACCTTAACACCCTTATATATATAACCCACACATGCAACTTCTCCTAATTGTGTGCTAATAACAAAACTTTTCTCTACTCTAATAGGTTGTACACTTAAAATATTCTAAATCTTGCCACAAACAAATGTGTGGTACCAAGATCAATTAATGCATACACTTGTTGAGAATCTAACAGTAATGTACCTACTATAACATCGGTGACAGTTCGCCCTATAATTTTAATCTAATCAATTTAGTATACTAATAAAACAATAAGAGAATTTAAATAATAAGAAAGAACATAAAATAAAATGTAGTCACTACTTTAAATTTCAAGTTCTTTTCTAACAAAACATTGTAGTTCATAGGCTCTAGTTTACATACCAAAAGGAAGTACTTAAAGTATCACATTACATTATCCGTAACTACAAAATTACATACATATATTTCTTATTAACTAGAACAAGAAGGCAATAACAAAAGTGCATTGTTAATGATCTTGTAAAGAACCTGAAACAAAAATTAACATTACAATGCATTACTCTAATTTTAATCATTTTTAATCAAATCTTTTTTTTTTTTATGAATTCATTTCCATTCCCATTACATTTCTTTTTGTCCTAATAATTCAACAATAAATTAAATTTAATATTGCACTAGTTTCTTCTTTTCTATCGATCTATCTTACTCAAATGGTTTTATAAATCAACTAATTCATTTCATAGTTGATTTGTTTGGTCATTCATTTCAAGTATTGAATGATTATGTAACGCTCATTTGGTTACCCATAGACATAACAATCCTCATATTTTTGTTTATTCCGGCATTCCCATTTGGAAGGCAACAATTTCTGGTAATCCCAACTGGATACCAATCAATCTGGCATTTAACTTGAATGGCAATTATCTCGACATTCCCATTTAGAAGCTATTAAATCCAGTAATCCTAACTGTATACCAATCAATCCAACGTCTTACTTGAATGCCAATTATTTCATTTTCTATTATAATTTCTTACATCAACATGATAATTGTCAATCATTACTAATTTTAGAAACTCATTGATATTGAGAAAATAATAGTAACTATTGACTTTTAAAAGAAGAATTAATAGCTACTGAGGTGTTAAGTATCTATTTGAAATCTATTGTCGTCTGATTGTCCCTATCGGTTAAGCAGCATCCACAGTTTCTCATGTATCATCATAATTATTTTTAATTCAAAATCCTTATCTCAAAATTCTATGTTTTTTTTTAAACAAATTCTGATCTTATATCCAAGGGGATTTCATAATTATTAATATATATTTTGTGCAATTTAAATTCGATTCATCTATAATTAACCCTTTTGTCCTAGCAAATTTGTTTTCAACTTTCTTCCTTAAAAGAATGTATGGTTTTAACTCAAATTTCTTTGAAATCAATGTATTTCTTATTCATTAAGCATCAACGTAAGTCCACGTGATGTATTTAACTATTTAAGCAAACAAATTGGATCCCTTTTATCATCGTCCTTAAAAGAATGCATGTTCAAACATTGTGTTATGAAACTATGAGTTTCAAATTGAATAATAATAATTCATTATCAGTTAAAACGATATTGGTTCACATTGGCATAATCAATCAATCGGCAGGTTATTACTACTTTTACTAGGGTCTCAAATGGTCAAACAAACTGTCAACTGGTTTGGTCGATTGATTCAAACAGTAGTAAAATTCATTATTCCTCCTATCAACTGATCAAATAGATCGTTTAGTAAATCTTAATTGGTCAACTGATTAATTTGTACAGTTCATGAGACGTCATTTTAGTTTTCAGTTTTAGTTTTTTTCCTTTTGATTTCATGCAATACCCAATGCTTTTTCATGCTTATCGACCTCATTCTATCATGAAAACATCCATTTAATCATTCATTCATGAAAACACAATTTATATAACATTCTCCTATGTAAAATACGCTAATTTTCCTTAATAATTCAAAATCATAGCCAATCAAGGTTCCTACCTTTTAAACTTACTAAATTGAGGAGACAAGAGCAAGGAAGATAAGTTTTCTACTCATTTCTTTCCCTCCTACTCCTCTTCTTCACAGTTGGCCTCCCTTAACCAAAGAATCCTTGATAATCTTCCATTTCCTTGCTTAATCCTTTTGTAATCCCTTTTTAACTCCTTTTATAAATCTTCAATATTTATACATTATTATTCATTTCTTTTGATCATCAGGTAAAACTTCTAGCATTTTTCTATTATCATAATATTTTAATTGGGATTTTACACTTTTGGTATTTCCATTCCTCATCAAAGTATTTTTGCATTCTATTAAGCCAATAAATGTAGTCAGCAAAGTCAATGTTAGGTGACGTTGGAATCAATTTTTTCTATATATTTAAATTATGATGGTCATCTTGAAGTGGAAGTCAAATAAAAAGAGGTTATTTCTTTCTAAGACTACTTCTTTATGGTAAGGACCAAGACATTTCTCATTCATGTTTCTAAGGCATTACTTATGATTTCCCAATTTATATTAGGAACACAATCATTATGATTTTAAAAATGGGTGATAAGGGATGATTTTGGTTGAAAAGATCTCATGGAATGTACCATTTTTATTGAACAAGTAAGGTTAGGTTTTTTGAATTTTTTTAGTTGTTGTAGAAGATTTTGAATTTGTAGAAGAAGATGAAGAGTTGGGTATTAATTGATTAATAATTAGAGACTCAATACAATAGTTCTTATAATTCTAAGATTAGCCAACAATTCATTTGAAATTTCTTAGTTGGCTGATATGTTAGAAAGAGAAACATATTTGATATATAGGGAAAATAATGCTTGATTTTCCACATCTTCCATGATCGATTTGTCAATCAATTTAAACATAGAAGGCATGTAAAAATTTCTTCATTTATTCTATAAAAAAAAAAGAATATAGGAGGCATTGTTCATATAAAAAATAATCTATCCATGTGTCATTTGATTAAGAGTTCTGATTGTTTACTTTATGTTTTTCAAGCAAGATAGTAAGGAAAGTTGAAATCAATCATCGATCGATTTGTCAATCAATTTAAACATAAAAGGCATGTAAAAATTTCTTATTTATTCTAAACAAAAGAATATAGGAGGCATTGTATATATAAAAAATAGTTCATCCATGTATCATTTGATTAAGAGTTGTGCTTGTTTACTTTATGTTTTTCAAGCAAGATAATAAAGAAAGTTGAAATCAATTATCGATCAAGGAATCACAATTCACAATAACCATCAATTATCAAGTTCTAGGCAAAATAAAAGTCTTTAGCAATTAAAATAATGGATATTGAAGTATGACAAAAGCATATACAACTGTTATAAAGGGTGTGCATGAATAATAAATACAAATTATATTAGCATACAAATTGTAAAATCTTTATCTACCATAAACAATTTGTATAATATTAGAATTTGAAATTTTTGTACAATTCAATCTCTATAACATTATATATAGGCAATCTAGCACTTGAAAATAATAGTTAACCTCATTTACATAATTTATTTAGAAGCTTTTTATAGTTAACTGTTTTCTTTTATTCTTTGCAATTTATAGCTTTTATTTATCATTTTCTTTACAATTCTTTCATTCTTTGCAATTTATAGCTTTTATTTATCATTTTCTTTACAACTTTCTTTATCATTATTTTTCTTTCTTTCTTGTTTCTTGGCATTACTCTCTTCTTTTCATTACTTGTTAAACTATGTTAAAAATTTTACATTATGCTTGATTTACTTGTCTGCGCTCAGCATATTGATAAAAAAAGAGAGAGAAGAAAATCAATTGTAGATCAACATATTATTATTATCTGACAGATTATACCATTTGCTAGGAAAGTAAGAAGACTGAATTTTTAATCCTGAAGGGTGTACCTTAACTGATTAGGTCTTAGATTTGTTTTCTAGAGATTACTAGTTCGAGTCCCACAAACCTTAGGATCACTGGAAGCTTACATAATTATTAACTTCAGGACCCATGTGATTAATCGAGGTACACACAAAATGATCCGGACATTCATGTTAATAAAAAAAACTGAATTTTTTTATGTGGTGTACCGAAAATTTATTGAACCAAATATAAATCAAAGACACCTCTTTCCAAAACGTATTGGCTATAGAAACTAAAACTTAATAAAGGAAAACATATTAAGCAAAATAACTAACAAGAATAATGAAATATGATCTTTCAAGTCATTACTGGTCTTTGTTTAGACATTGAATTGAACTTTCTCATCATCCCTATCTACGGTGTCCTAAACTTGGACTCTCGTTGCGTCTCACCTGGATAGAAAAGTGTCCAGTCACTATAAACCAATGGAGAAATAAGCCTCCCTGCAAGGCTCGATTGACGAGATATCTTATCTTTTCATGATTGTTAAAGAATATCAATGTTTTTTCAAATCATCAAGTGTAATTGTCATACCTTTATTGAAGTAAGAGAAAACCAGAGCACTGGTTGGAAAGACAAACAAAAACCAAAGTTAGATCTTGAACCATAATGAACCATGCATGTATTTTTACAATGAAAATGAATAAAGAGATAGAAAATGAGAAGGTTGTTATCAGTTCTTTAGTGAGAAAATCACCACCGATAGCTAGAATCTTTTCTTTAGGGAGGACGAGAGAGAGATCGAGAAAGAGAGAGAATTGAAATTATCCAACTTTTTGCAATTAGGTCTTGCATGATTACATACCGACATTGACAAGATTATTTTATCGGGGAATGGCTATACTGTAAGCATTCCATTAGTTATGTATCAACGTTCCAACAAAAATACCTCTTCACATAGCTTCTTTTTTGCTTTCATGTACTGATTGTAAGGTAATGAGTGCTTATAGTGATAATCATTCATTGTGCAATGAATTTTGAAAGCTATACAACCAAACGTAGGAACAGGAATGTAATGAAACATTACATTACATGTTGTTAATTACATCAAACCAGACATGCCATGCCATAACAAGAATTAGAAGTGAAGCACCTTTATCTTAAAACAAAGGAAAACGTCAAAGATAAGAACACTATCGAAAATGCAGAGGGTTACATTCACGCAAGAAGTTGTAAATAAAGGTGTATCAAAGCAGGACCTACGCTACATATGTCAAGCAAGTAAAAGAATCCAAGGCAACGAAATTAATACGGCTAGTAATTAATCTATGATTACTAGTTAGCAACGCCTAACTGAATCGAGCTACCAAAAATGAACGTTCAGCAGGAAACCAAGCAGTACCTGGCGTCACGGCTCCAAGGTATTACCTCTATGACAGCTTTGACCATCGAGCTTTGCAATTGCAGGATTCATCATTCTGGAATTCCCTCTCATCCGTACTGGGCAGACTGCAGATTATGTACCCATTCTGCAATGCCACATCAATGAACAGCTGGACACAAGCAACAAAGCTACCCCAACGACTCTTAAATCAAATCTCAAAACAGTTTATCATATTTCCATCCAAATTAAAGAAATAAATCCAACATTTTTCATATTACAGCAACTTACGAGTGCATGTTTCCTCGTTTTTTTGAAAATAATCTCGAAATATATGATACAACACGAGTGCTGAGAAGCATGGGAAAAAATATATTAAATCCTAAAGAATAACAGCAGAGGAGAATATGTATGTAACTGAAAGAATCTGTAATCCCCGTAACCAACTTCATTCCAGTCCTTTTCATGATGCAGAATCTAAAAGAATAACAAACCATAATAATTGTAAAGCCGCTCATCTTCTTAAAATAAATTATTGGTGATTCTGGCGGAGAGACAGTAGATGCGCTGCAAAGGTGTCATAGTCAGGAAGTTTTGGGTGAACATGGCTGGGTTTATTAATGGAATTCTCCCTGGATGGCATCTCACCATGTGTACTGGAAGTCTTTGAACTTTGAGCACTGTCTGCTGCTACTGGCTTAGGAGGAGAACTACATGGCTGTTCCCGAGCTGATGACTTAAGAGTTTCCTCACGCAAAGTCCTCTTGGATTCTGAAATTTGCTTAGAAGCTGCTTGTTCTGCTGAACTAGGTGACTGCCTAGAACTTGCCCAGTAATCTGAACCCTTTGACTGAGATGGTGGTTTTTGCTGACTAGAAATAGCATCTGAACTCCTTGGGGATGATTCTTCATATGAGAACCTCTTGGACTGCTGAATTCGCTTAGAAGCTGCTTCTTCTGTTGACCTACATTGCTCAGAACTTCCCTGGTAACCTGAGCTTCTGCTCTGGGGGATTGATTGAGTGTCAGCAGTGTAGGAGCTACTTGAGGATGGTGTTCTTTCCACAAAAGAGTCTGCACTCACTGGAGACTTGGAAAGCACTGAAGGCTTCGAAGAATAATCTTTCTCAAAAGGAGATGCCTTTGTTCGTCGAGAAAACCTAGTGCTTAAATGAGTTTTGCTAGATGAATTCGGCTTAGAAAACTCAGAATCACGATTATCTGATATCTTTGTGCTTGACCTATCATTCCCTTCAATAACTGATTTTCGGCCATATGACTTTGGACTCTTGCTAAAATGTTGTTGCGGAACTTCCTCGTCAGAATCGTCATCATAATATGTAGCTGGGGTTCTTGAGCTTGCTTTTACATCTACTTTTGGGTGCAGTCTCTGACTGTTTGTCTCCTGGTTACGAGCTCCAGAACCAATATCAACCTTGACAGGAGAAGAGGTCCGACCAGTCCTTGAATGAATATTCTCTATTACTTGTTCAGATGATGAGGAATTATTTGATAGATTCCTGTGGTATGGCGGATGCCTATAACCCTTGTTTCGAAAGCCACCTGTCAATATTCCCAAGTTCAACTCTGTACCAGTTTCCAAATTGGATTCTTCAATAGGATCAGCATTCTTTGTGGTGATTGGTAATTCATAATTTTGAACATTTTTCACTACTGGATGCCCTGAAGTTTGCAGGTTGTCCTTCAAGTCATTAGAACTTGTGCAAGATTTCAGAGGTATGGGAGAAGATTGACTCGTGTCCAATTTACCATAAGCAAACTTATTATCCATTTCAACATCAAATCCAGTTCCCTGATTTTTCTTAGAGAATACTTCGACATCTGAATCAAGTGAAGCTGTCTGTAAATGCGTTTTACGGTTGGATCCCAAATTTTCCTCATCTGCAAGTGAAAATCTTATTGAGTGAGGACTCCCACTATGAATGGGGTCAGAGTTTCTGGTGCTAACACTCTTTGTATGAGCAAAAATGCCAGTACTTGAACCACCAACCACCTCATAGGTATCCAGATCCACTTCCGTCTCTGAACTTACGCTGTCAGAATCATCAAAAGTCATGGGTAACAAGTCATGTGGTTTGGAAGGAACAGGGTCATCGGTAAAATCTTGAGAAAAGAATGCCGAGGTCAACGGTGTCTGCGAACTGGACTTTCCTCGAAACTCATCCATGTTTTCCGTACGGCCCCAAGCATCTGTATTTGCTAACAAATGAGAAGATGACTTTCTACCTTCAGATGAAAAATCCAAATCATATTCTTGGTCATTATGTTCATCCTCCACATCGAACTTAATTTCCTTGTCTGAAGAAAAATCATCAAAAACCATGGCATTGTCATAAGAATTTGCTCCTTTTGCATCTCTTTGCTCCTGATCAGTCTCATCTCCCATTCTCTGCTGGTTGGTATTGGAAAACACATTGTAATCATCACTGAAAGTTTGTGAATGCGAATGTGAGGAAACACTGCTAGACTGTTTTCTGATTCTTGCTTCCTCAAAGTGACTGACATTCTCTGATGTCATTCCATCTTCCAGTTTACTCACAAAGCTTACCTCAGATTCCCTAGACTCTAGCTTTACACTAGATTCACCCAATTCAGAAGACCTCTTTTGAGAAAGCCTATCAGGCATTGGGAGATCGTCAATTAATGGAGAATCAGCCACAAAAGAATTACTGGACTTTGAGGAAGCTGACTGACTAGGTTTATTAGGGCTCTTGAGATTGTAAAACCTTTTAGTCAATCCAGCCAGGTCATCTTGCTCATTGCCTTCTCTCTCCTCATGATGTAACCCTGGATGTCTTTGGTACACGTTACTCATTTGATCTTTGTCAACATCTTCACCTTGCAGCTTTGAGCCAGTATAGTTTTGAGGTCCTACATCTCTTGATGCAAAAGAAAAAGCCTTCTGTGATTCTGCTAAATGCTGCCTGGTTATCCTATCTTGACTTGAAAGTTCTGCAGCAGCTCTGGCAGCCATGCTTGCTCGTTCAGCAGATTCAGCAGCTGCCTGTGCAGCAGCTGTGGCATCCTTGAATTCCATATTCCAATTCTGTGGACCAGATAAGACCTCACTATGGTTCCCTGCATGTGTACAAGGGTTAACAAGCAAAAAACAAGGCAAAGGACAGCTTTACACATATTTCATCTAACAACAAACAAGCCAGGCAAATAGTTGACAAACCTGAAGGCCTATGATCTGGATAGGAATGAGGTGAAGATCTTAAATCGGGGCCATGAGAGTTTGCAGGAACATCATGCTTTACATAGTGTTGCGATGGATCATGGAAATTATGAGATCCCTGATCAACCCTATTCGGTGAGGCTTGGGCATTAGTAGGTTCCACATGGACTCTACTAGCCTGCTCAAATGTAGCGGGTCCATTCTGCTCAAACATATTTACAGTTAATGCAAATATTGAGGAAATAGATTTTGAATTTCTGTGCATCCATTTTGCACCACAAAAGGCATTACCAAGAAAAAGTTGAATAACTTGTAACATTTTATCTTACCAGCATGTCCTCAGGAGGTTTGGTGTCTTTCTCTTCAAATGACATAGGATCCCACTTGATATTGTGTTCCTCAGCGATTGCAGTCAAAATTTTAATTTTGGTAGGGCCATCAGGTGATTTGGAAGATAATTTTTCCACCAACTAAAAATATAACACCAAAAAAGTTTAACAACAAAACTGAACTGCAGAGTTCCACTTATCAACACAATAATAATTAAAAAAAAAAAAAACTTACCAGGCGGCTAACACCACTGTCTGGACGTAATTCAACTGCTGCAGATACAAATTCTTTCCCATATTTTGCTGTTAAATGCTTCCGAACGTCCATCAATTCTGGTACATCAGCACATCTTGGAGAGGCAAAAATTACACTTGAGACCGCTTCCTTCAAGTCAATCGGACAGTTTCTGAAATGATACAAAATTGATCAACAAACGTAAGCAGTCATCATAATAAGCCAACAAGATTTACCAGTACAACATTTTAGTCTGGCTGAATGAATAAAATATTAAAAAAGTATCATCCATGAAGAAAGAATCAAGAGCAGGTATCGTATGATGATGGCAGGGGCAAGAGAAATCTAGATCAAACAATCCTTATATGCCACACCACAAAAGAGGTCATATTCCATCTCTAAAAAAAGATCCCAAAATAGTCAATAGACATGTAAGACTGCATTTCATCTACGAACCAGCAGGAGAAAAAGTTTGATGGATGATAGCATCAACACACAGGACCCTTCATTCCATAGGATTAGAATTAAGAAAAATAAAAATAAAAATTATTCTGGATTTGGGAAAGGATTGCATACTTCTGCGACTCAATGATGGGCAAACGCGCCACAATAAGCTCGCAATATATCTCGATAAGTTCATATGCTGCCATAGTCTTCTCTTCCCTAACCACATGTTCAACCTATGAAGGAAAAAAGAGAAAAAAAAATCAAAAACAAAGAAAAAGAATTGAAACCACAAATATATATATATATATATATATATATATATAAAGAAAAATAAAATAAAAATCATCTGATAGGTAGCTTACCCGGATTCTGGCAGTCCGTTCTTGGCCAGCGTCCAGCAATTGAGCCAATTCTCTCTTGAGATGCTTCACCTGTGCTTCTCTCTTATTCTTCAACAGCTTTATTCGCGAAGACGCTAACTTCAACGATGTTTTGCTGCATCAAGATTAAACCATGGAAGACTGTAAATTATTCAAATTATCTAATTTCATTCAACAACAACAATAAAAAAAAATCAACAAAAAAACATGAATTCAATTATATATATATATAAGCAATTCAAAACTCCAATTAATATGTCAAGATATGAAATTGAGATGAAGAGGAGAGAAACTTACCATTTGGCAGGCTTGAAACTCCGATGAAGCATACTTACTAGAATATTCAATCAGCGCCAAACAGAGCAATCTAGAAAGATTTCTTTAGGGTTTTGATTTTGGAGATATAAGAAGATCTACTCTGTATTAATAATTATTTATTTACCACGCAGATCCTGAAGAGGAAGAAAAAGAAGAAGAAAGAGAATTTTACAAGAGTGAAGTTTCGCGGAAATTTTCTTCCGTGTCGAAAAGTCTTTCTCCCAGTCGGTTTAAGAAACCGGGTCTAACTACAATCTGCCATGGTAAGACGCGTGGAAATCGTTCATTGGAAATTCTTTTTCCTCCACTTGATAATTAATTATAACGTAGCCCGCTGCATCCAAAACAAATTGATTAATCCGTGTGATATAAAAAATAATTAAATAATATCTTGATTAGTGTTTGACTTCACAGTATTTTTGCTAAAAATGCGTTTTTCATCGATTTGTCTCGCATCATCCTCCCAAACAAAACATTTTTGCTTGTTGTTTTACCATTTGTCTTACATGCATGCATGGTTTTACAGTTTTGAGCCATTGGATTTGTGTGTAGCTCTTGCTAGATGCATCTCATAGCCATGTTTAAGGCATTGAGCTCTCGGACTATTCCTTGCAGCTGATGTGTTTTTTTTTAGCCTAGGAGGAGGCTTTTAGATTTGTAACAACGTTGTTTCTCCTCCTGGCGCTCAAAGCACCAGTTGTCATTCCTCCTGTGATTCTAACAAGCCATGACTACTACCATGATATTTGCATAAACATGGTTTAAAAAACCACCTCAGCCTCCCGGATAATAATAATAATAATAATAATAATAAAAGCACGTCTTCATCGCATTCTTCACAGTCCGCTGCAGTGTCCATGTAGGTGTCTTCCTTTTATTTTTCTTGTCATCCATGTTGATGTGGAATAACAGGTGATGTGATTCTGAATAGTTATATCCAGATTTATTACAATAAGATACAAATCTGTAATGTATAAATTATATAGATGATGTAATAAATTAATATATTTATAAACAAATAAAACAGATCTAGATTTAAAAGGAAATTCATATGTGGTCTAGGGCATAACTTTTGATCTAATCCCTTCAATTAGACTTAGATATTTATAGGAGTTTCTGAGACTATTTTTTCCTATGATAGTCCCCATAGAGCTACATAAACTGTGAGATCTTTAGATTTACAAAATCTCATTTTAAACTAGTCAATTTTGTATTTTTTTTTAATTTTTTTTCATGCATTGTTTTATATTTTATAATTATTTTCTTTGTATTTTTATATTTTTATTTTATTTTCTAATTGAGGTAGGATTTGTAGCCTAATTAAAGTTTTGTAACTGCATTAGCATAATTTTCTATAGAATAAAATTTAAGATTTATATCTCTGCATTTCTTGGCAACGTGTCAATCCATCTTGGTAAGGAAATGTTTGTACAGCACTTTTGATTGTAGATCAATATTTGATGCCGCGCTTTATATTTTTAGAATATAGTGGTTATTTTTTAAAATATTTTTTATTTAAAAATATATTAAAGTAAAAAGTAATAAAATAAAATTTAAATTTTATAAAAAAACACTTAAAAAAAACAGAATCACACAGCTGTTATAACCTGATAAAGGAGATGCCATAACCAGACTTGCTTAATACGGAACTTTTGATTGATCGAACCATGAAATGTTAGGCCTATTGGTCGCCTTCACATATGTGCTTTAAGCCTGCCTTTTGTGTTTCTTGCTGTTCGGTTGTAAATTCGGTTTGTATTTTAAAAATATTTCTGAAAAAATTTATATTTTTTTTTACTTTAAATTAATATATTTTTTAGTATTTTTAGATTATTTTAATGTATTGATATCAAAAATAATTTTAAAAAAATAAAAAATACTTTAAAAAATAACTATAATCATATTTTTAATCAACAAATAACAGATATTTCTTGCATTTTTTTTCATTAATGTGCGCATTTCTCTCAGTTTATGGCAAGAAAAGAAAAGATAAGGGGGCTTGCATTCAACAACTTATAGGAAGATGTGCCATTTTCATTTGACTGCCACTCCACTCCAAGCTTTTACTGTGTGCTCAAATATGCTTTCTCAACTTCATGCGATACATCTTCAGATCTCTTTCTCGCATTTCCATCTTTTCTTTACTACAAGATCGCTAGGTTTTGAACCTTTTGCTGCATTGCCTGGATATTGTGTTTTGAAGCTCGAGCAGGACTGCTGCGGAGAAAAATGAAATACTTCTCTGCATTTCCAGTCTCTTTGAATCTACTTTCGTGCCTATGTTAACAACTAGCAGTAGCCTATACTCTATATTGATATAAAATGTAGACTACTTTGAATTGCTTCGCCCTGCTGATTCAGTCATGCACTGTTACTTTAATATGTGAATGATGTTACTGTCGGGTTAACCATGATATTTTACATGGTAGTCAAGACATGGCACGAGACACCTAGCTAGACTCAATACTTTTTAATAATGCATTCAGTCATCAACAAGTCCTGTTAAACAATGACAATAAATATTTTCAGAAAGAAAATAAGGGGTAGCATAAACAGTGCCAGAAATCAAGCTCAACTTCAGAACATAAAGTTGACAGGACAAATCCTAGCAAGCCCTGCACTCCTGCTACCACTCAATTTCGGTAGTTCAGCACACGACTTTGCATTGATCATCCCAAGGAAAAGGTTATGTAAGAATTGAAGTCTAATTCCCAAAAAAAATTGCGTGAGGCTGGAATCATTACTGATATACAAATGAGTGTCCCAATATGATATTTTTTTTCCATTCTGGCCTTGCGGGTTTCCCCTTGTTGATGATCCTGCTTATCTCATCTAGGGACTAGTTGCTGGAGATGATAAAAGCCTAAGATGATAATATCTAAAATGAGGCATGCTAGGAAAATTGGAGGATGAAGGACCAAGATATGGCTAAAGATCAGGATTCAGGTAAGGAAACTTCACGTTCAAGAAGTCTTAACGACTCTAATTGGCTGAATGAAGAAAAGAAAAAAGAAAAAAAAAAAGAATACAATGCCTGGTATTCCTCTCTTCGACTTTTGGAAAGTTTATAGTTCAATCTTTGAGCTGCCTAATTGGGAAAGTAAAATGGCCATATCCATTCCCTGCACCATAGTAGGAACAGCTGTTTCATAAGGGCAATCCCGAGAGAACCCAACCTTTCCGGATTTATGGACTTTCTTTATGCAAGATTTGAACTTCTCGTGGCACTTGATATTATTCAAACCTGAGAAAACAGAATTTGTAAGATAAACCATTACCAATACCATGATTCACGTTGAGGCATAAAAAAAAGCATGCATTGTTCCGCTCTGATAAAGTATTTCACTATAGCGTGGGCACATTGCATCATTTTTTACTCTTTTCACAATAATAATGGGTAGTCATCATGTCATAAACTAGCCCAGTATCTTTGGGCTAGTTTTTTAGCACCAGAATTGAATCCCACACGACCAGGTCTGAAGAAGGCCCCCATGGCCATACCCCTAGCGCATTCACAGGAATTTTTCTTTTTTTCTTTTAGCCTCTCTAGGATTCAGATGTTGAATGATGTGGGAGGAAATGCAGTTGACAACCAAGCTAAGCCTCCAAGAATGATATAATCTCTTTCGTCAACACCCTATAAGAATCCTTCTTTATATGCTGGTGGCTTAGCCAATAAAATCCAAATTAGACCACGTATGTCGCAAGTTCTTCTTCAGCCTCTTGCCCCCTCTCATTTTCTGTTTCCTGGTAAGTCAATTCACCTTGTTCTAGTTAAGGGATTATTCTAAATTCTCAGAATACTCTAAAATGAGGAAAAGAAGAACCAGAATGGGTAAACCTAGGATTCGAGTGCCTTTCTAATCGCCTCACGATCTTTTCTATTGGTATACCTACCGTGCGCGGTCTATAAACCTCAGCCCTTCATTTTTTTTTTCCGTCCTACTGTAAAGGAGGGAACCAAGCCCATTTTTAGATGGATATAACCATCATCATATGAATGTGGACCGAAAACAAAAATCCTGTGAATTCAAGGCCTTGTTAACTTTTTAACTACTAAGTAAATTATTAATCTACCAAAACAAAAATGGCCTACAAAAGGCAAACAGAAAATTATAAAAAGCAAAAAAAAGCAAAAAAAAAAAAAGAAAAAAAAAGAAAGAAATTTAAAGATACCTTTCTTCTCAACGCACTCATCGTGAATCTTACAACAGGCATCGACATCATCACACGGTTTCTCTCCAGGACACCCAGTCCACCCTACTCCACAATACTTCCCGTATCTAATTCCAACCGCTTTTGTTCAGAAAACAAAATTATTAATAGAATTATTCTAATTCAATAGGGAAGCAATAGTTTTTTTTTATTGTAATGGCACTTACAATTACAGCTCTGGGCAACACAGGTTCTACTGCATTTCTCCTGCAAAAACAAATCAAATCAATACAAAAAACCCCATCGATACCATAAACGAAGGATCGAGAGATAATCAGCTAATTAAATTACCTGAGAATCGTTGTTGTTGGCGCAGTCAGCGAAAAGGGAGAGGAAGATTAATACTGAAGCCAATGCCACAGCGACACGGGCTCCAACAGAGAAGCGCACGCCAACGAACATCCTATCGATTTTCGCTCCCTCTTTGTTTCTTCTCCAATTTGCCTGCTACAGTTACAATTACAATAAAACGACTCCCTCTCTGGCCCATGGTATGACGTGCTTCCCTCCAATCACGTAATGCCACTTCAGCTTTACAGTGGCATTAACCCACATGGCCAAATAACCGAGCACTCAACCAATGGGCCCAATAATAAATAACAACTGAAACTATTGGATGTAGCCCACCAATGGTTCTCTTGTGTTTTGTACAAAAGATCTTTCATATAATACTAGCAAACAGTGTTTTTTTTTTCCCACTTCTTACTTTCAAATATTAATTAATTTTTTTTTAAATAAATTATATTTTTTCATAAACTTGGGAAATTTTTTTTTATAAAAATAATCATATAAAATGTTTTGATATGTTTCTTTTTTCCTTCAAAAAAAAGAGAGAAATTAATCATGTTTGAAAAAGTTTTATTTCAAAATCCAGACATAAAGAAAAATTAATCACATTTTGAAACGAAATAAAAATTCCTAAAAAAAGGGAATAATTAATTGAATGGGAAATATTTGTAAAAATTTATAAATCAAATCAATAATTTTCTAATAATAAGAATAATATACTTTGAAGTATATATGTAGTCTAAAACATGAAGAATTATCATAAATATTTTTGTTTTATAAGGTTGTATGGACTACAAAAAAATTATCCAATAAATTTTCATAGTCTCGGAACAAAATCAAATAATAAAAAAATGTAAAATCAAATTACTAAAAAAAAAAACAAAGAAAAAATTGACATGCATGGAATGGCTATTATGCAAGTACGGGTTAGATGCACACGGGCCACCCAATACTAGGTAGAGAGAGAGATGGATCATATGTTGTTTGCACAAAAAATTCATTTGAAATCGAGCCTCCTTGGTTTACTGCATCCAAACTCAATTTAATTATCTTTTTAGCCCATAATAGTATTGTTTTATGGGTTGGATTAAATTTTTTTTGAAAATATTTAACAAAAAATATCAAGATTATAAAATATTATTTAATATTCTTATTAAAAGCGGGATAATGGATCAACTTTTAGACTTCTAGACCTAACTATTTTCCTAATATGGATTTTAAGTTAAATCATGTAAGAGAGTTGTCTC
>Ga0325414_1000634_pt1 | contig 29937 bp, 27 predicted proteins | sample PopdelMetagenome_8_FD_206183 | JGI IMG/M metagenome (GOLD analysis project Ga0325414, IMG submission 206183) | Populus deltoides microbial communities from Bellville, Georgia, United States - Leaf-PdKOR-R3 | ecosystem: Host-associated > Plants > Phyllosphere > Phylloplane/Leaf | place: USA... | reverse complement strand
AAAAAAACTTGAAAACCATGTAAGAAATAAAAAATAGTGTAGAATAAAAAAAAGAGAAAAAAAAACCAGGTATGGAGGCTTGAAAAAGGCAGTTAGAGTTCTTGGGTCCTTCAAACAAAGCTTAGGCATATGGCCAGATCATCTATCCCAATTTGTTTTTTTTTTTTAATAAATAAGTAGATGATATCTCATTTGGTTTTCCAGAACCTAACCATAATTGTGGTTTGCGGAAATTTGTATTTAATTTTTTTTATCTAAAAATTTATTTTCAATATATTTTTGCTTAAAAGACTTAATAAAAACCTTTAAAGTCTCCAAAAACTTATTATCAACCTAAAAACCCTCTAAAATGATTTAAAAACATAAAATAAAACAAAAAAAGATTTTTTTTAGGCAAGATTAAAATTTAAAAAAAATCACTATCAAACTACTTTTATAAAATAAAACTTGTTTACACTAAAATCAATGATTTTAGTGGCTAACAATGATATTAACGAATGATTTTATCTCATTTTTACTAGGACTCGGTGATCTCTCTTTTTTCTCACTTATAAGGACTAAAATATAAATGAAATGCACTTATACCTAAAATTTAAAATTACAAAAATTATAGGGACTATAAAGGTAGGAAAAGAAAATGATAAGAGGGAAAAACAATTCCCCCCAATCTCACATAGGCCAGGAGCTTCTCATTGTTTTACATTTTCGTCTTTTTTTATTGGATTTTTTTCTGTTAACAATTGTGAAGGATGTTATTAAAAAATAAAGTTGAATATAAATTTAGGCTATGTTTATAGTGTTTTAGTGAGGCGTTTTAGTAAAAACAATCTCTATTTTCTCACTTATAAAGATTAAAATGTAAAAAAAAAAGAACTTTTGGTTCAAATTTGAAATTACAAAATCTTATGAAAATAAAAGTATAAGAATGAAAAGGTACTTTTCCCTCAATTTTACAATGGCCATGGTTTTTTTTATTTACATTTAGATCATCGAATTTTTTTTTCATAATATTTTTTTACAAATTGAGCATCAAATCAAATTGATTATAAAAGAATGCAATTAAAAAAAGAAGATTTGAGGATAAAATTTGAAAAAAAAACTTCGGCTATAGTATAAATTGCTACTGCAGCGAGGAGTTACGTGGAATATTTATTTCCTTTCACTTTCTTCGATTCCTTAACGATTGCCTGTGTCTTGCTTCTCTAATCTTTCGTGTTTTGTCTGTTAATCTGCTGTAAGCCCCCCATTAACTGTTACAATTTCATCGTAGAAAATCTGGGAATTTTACCTCTCATCATAATTGAACAGACGTTGTTTGATAAAAGACCCATGTTACTTTTCAGGCAAATTGTTGTTTTCTTCTTTCCGAGCTTGTTTGATAACGAAGGGGTGAGGTCTGCCTGTTTTTAAGTGCCCATTTGGTGGAATGGATTGCTTTTGAGTTTGAATATGTTACTGGGCATGTTCTGGTTATTGATGATCTGTTTTTTGCTTCAATTTCAGGGTTAGTCTTCACAAGAACAGAAATTTTACTGTTGATATATAGTTATTAAAAATGTCGATTGCAAAGCCTTTGAAGAAGTTAGTATCTGCTGTTATTCTTGATTTGGATGGTACCCTTCTTCATACAGGTCAGCTTTTGCACTTTGGATTCATTTTTCATTTTACTTACATGGTCGTTTTCGCTGTCACATTTTTGCTCGTGTGTGGACATAATTGTTCTTCGATTTAATGGCACAGATGGCATAGTGAGTGATGTTTTGAAAGTTTTCGTGGTCAAGTATGGAAAACAATGGGATGGGAGGGAAACTCAAAAAATAGTGGGAAAGACACCTTTGGAAGCTGCTGCTGCTGTGGTGGAAGATTACGAGCTTCCTTGTTCAACTGATGATTTTCTGACTCAAATCACCCCATTGCTCTATGATCAGTAATTTATCTCTACACTCCTATGCACTATGTATGTGGATCTGGGATCTTTTGTGAAGGGATCTCGAAAATATTATCTAATGTTTTTTGTAAGTCAGTGGGTTTACTTGAAACACGTAGTTGACTTGTGTACATGGTTGATCATGTGACCAAATAGATGTGTAAAGATAGAATAAACAAACTGTTAGATTGCCATTTTGCTGCCCCTATGTTTTTCTGTTTATGATTTTCTTTTCCTAAAACATGGAATAGTAGGACTTTCTTATGAAAAATTTGAATTTCTGAATGTTGTGTGCACGCACTTGATCTTATATATTGGAAGTAATTGACACTTGGGTCTTTTATCAATTTGAAGGTGGTGCAGCATTAAGGCTCTTCCTGGTGCCAATCGGTTAATAAAACATTTGAGTAGTCATAATGTGCCTATGGCATTGGCTTCAAACTCTCCAAGGGCAAATATAGAATCCAAAATTTCTTACCATCAGGGTGGGTTTGTTTAAGAAATTTAATGAAACTGACAAGTTTTATTTCCTGTTGCTTCTTTTGAAAATTAGCTAGGGTGGCATAGCAAAGAGTCAAACTTGAACTGCATTCGTACTCTACTTGCTTGGTTGCTCATTATACCTGCTTACAGGCTGGAAGGGATCCTTTTCTGTCATCATTGCTGGTGATGAAGTGAGAACAGGAAAGCCATCTCCTGAAATGTAAGATACATTTACAATTTGTATTTTACTTTTTTTTGGATTATCAATCTTGTTTGACTGAAAAGTCACAAATGTTCTTGGATTCTGACTTTGTAAGGTTGTCATTCTAGATTTTTGGAAGCTGCTAAAAGGCTAAATGTCAAACCATCCAGCTGCCTTGTGATTGAAGATTCTTTGTGAGTGAGTTTAACACATAAGTTATTATTGTAGTAAACCTTTTGATTTGTCTAACTGTGCCTCCTAGGTCTATGAAGAAATACTGTGAGTGTTGCAGTCCTAAAAAATGATGATGCAAAAGTTAATTACTTTCAAGCAGTCTAATTCTGACTGACAGTTTAAGTTGGCGTAGGATTTGATCAAGAATCACAATGTCTTTAGTACTTAACCCCTATTGCATTTGTTTTCAGCTTTTCCACTAGGATGGTGTTCCCGCTTCATATTTTGTTGAAATGACAATTATAAACTTTTTTTATATGTTTCTAATTATTAAATAAAATATAGGATCAAATATTTAAGTAGCCCACTTTATTATATGTTCATTAACATAATCATATACTGAAACAAAAACAAGAATAAGAATCGATGATGGTAAAATATTATAGATTTATTCTATCAAAAGACATCTCAACTATTTTTTCGAGACCTTTTGCCTCATGATTGTTATGGGGGATATATTCATGCAGTACCGAGCATCTATGCTTAGATCACAAGTCAAATAAAGATGCTCCATGCACCAATATTATATGCTGAAACTCTAATTTGATCATGAGTACTAGTTGATTTTTTATTAGATTTAACTTAAGGAATTTTTCCATATTTATTGTATATGATTAAAAAAATATTAAAGAATGTTATATTAGTCATAACAAAAAATGTGGAGTGGGAATACCACTACCCTCTCCACCATTGTCTCCTTCTGTCTGTGCACTCTAATTTTTTAACCAAATAACATCAAAATATTGTTGTTTCTCAATAAAGTACATGGGAAAGTAGAAATGTGTGCCTGCTTTCCATCACAAAGTTCCTTTTACTGATTTTGGAAAGGTTGTGGCTATGTCAGGCCAGGTGTTACTGGTGGTAAGGCCGCTGGCATGGAAGTAGTTGCTGTACCATCCATTCCAAAATCTCATCTTTATACAGAAGCAGATGAAGTTATCAATTCTCTGCTTGATTTACAACCTGAATTGTGGGGCCTCCCTCCATTTGAAGATTGTAAATCCCAAAAGACCTGTGTCAATGTTGAAGTGGCCTTTATTTTCTTTTCATTCTAGTTCTCGTGAGAAAATTGATCTGTGATTGCAGGGATGGAGGGTACTTTGCCTATCGAACCTTGGCATATTGGTGGTCCTGTGGTCAAGGGATTTGGTCGTGGCTCAAAGGTTCTTGGAATCCCAACTGGTATGTATCTTCCTATGTGTTCTCTTTATGTGTTGTGTCTGAAGTTGTGCTTGTTGAATAACATCATCAGTTTTTTGGGAATCTACTTCACTACGTATCTGACCTCAGTGTCACACTTTGTTTCAATGAATTTGAGCATAAAAATGGGTTATTCATGTTCTCTATGATGACTTCTATGTCATTCCATCATCTAACAAGTTTATTTGTATTTTTCAGCTAATTTATCTACCAAAGGTTATTCAGCACTTCTTTCAGAACATCCATCAGGTGTTTATTTTGGTTGGGCTGGATTATCATCGCAAGGTCTTTACAAAATGGTCATGAGTATTGGTTGGAACCCATATTTTAACAACACCAAAAAGACTATAGTAAGTTTGACACTGACATAAGTGATGACCTGTGCATGCCTTAATCTATTCTCTTAATCTAATTTGTATTGTAGGAACCTTGGTTGCTTCATGAATTTGATGGGGATTTTTATGGTGAGGAATTGCGCCTTGTGGTAGTTGGCTATATTCGACCAGAGGTATAATCAACACTCACGGTATCCTTTTTGTACTCCTTGTTATATCACGCTAATTGGTGTTCTTTCTGCATCCTTTGTCATCAGCGTCTTGCATTCCCTTTTTCACTAAATTTTGGTTTTGAAAAACTACAGGCCAATTTTTCATCGCTTGAGAGCTTGATAGCAAAGATTCATGAGGATAGAAGAATTGCAGAGAGAGCTCTAGACATTCCAACGTACTCGAAATATAGGGATGACCCGTATTTGAAAGGCTCTTCCCTGTAACCATAGCAAGCATCCATAAACTTTATGATCCTTAATTTTTCCAGAGCTCTTACTGCAAACCTCTTTTGTTCATTATAGAAGGTATTCATTGTGACCGTATTGCTCTCTCTTTTCAAGAAATCTTAGGCCTGGCTCGTAATCACTGTGGGTATAAAAATGAAACAGTGCCCCGAGAGCCCCCGATTATTGTTACTGAATATTTATCCACCAAACTGTCATCGATAATGTACTTGAATTATATTTGGGAAGCTGTTATGCAGACTAATGTTTCAGTTTCAGGTTCAGTCTATTTTGAGAGACAGAATTTCTTAGGTTACTTTTGGTTGGGACGAGGATTGGCATGGCTTCCAATGACTTAATCTGTTCCCCTGGCATGGCTCGATTAGAAGATAGGCAAGGGAAAAAATAAATAAAATTAGCTCCTCAATTTTAATTTTAATTTATCCTCTTTCCTTTTTGAGGTAGGACTTCGGAGTAGGACTGTAGGAGTGTAGGACCCAAACCTGATTCTAATGTGTAAAAACCCACCGACCGTTATTTTGTCCTTTCTTGGTTAAAAACACCATGACAACCGTATCAGAAGACAGGGTTGACCTTCTTGGGAAATTCCGACCTTCGAAACTTTACTGGAATACCAGTGTGTTCTTCCCAAAGAAGAAGGGATCTCACTTCTTCTCCATTTCTGAATTCTTTACAAAAGTTGCTACTCCTTTTTCTTCCTCCACGCTTTAGGTGCATAGGCTAATGTTTTTTATAAGAATCAAAAGATATTTTTTGAAGGGAGAGATAAACATGGCAGCAGTCTCACAACATAGAAATGGTGGTAAAGATCTAGCAGTGGATAGGAAAAAAAAATCAGAGTTTCACTGTTCGCCACTTGATTTGCTTCCTTAATTAACGAAGCAAACCTCCTTGAAGAAAGATCTAGCAGTGGATAGGACAAGTTCCAAGAAAAAAAAATCTTCGGAAATCCTGCCTTGCAGGCAGCTGGATATGGAGGCGGATAAAAAGAAAAGGAAAAGGAAAATGAAGAATTTGTTAGAAATGATACCATATCATATCGTTTCACCAACTAATTGTGTCCTCTCTTGGGCTCATAACTTGGTCTCAAACTGCAGTAAACCTGCAAATTAAAGAAATGGGGGCAGACCTGCAACATGTTTGTCCATGCCGAGCTTGGCCCACTCTAACCAGGAGTTATCTTCCTGAGCATCAAGGCTTCATTTTACCAGACGCGGAGGATCAATCAACGGACATGCATGTCCAAGATCATTTATCATATCAATAACTCCATCCTGACCCAGAGAGTATTCTTAACATGGCAGAAAACTTCCCTCCTCAATTTAGAGTTCTTCTCCATAATTGGCCAACAAGAAAACATGCCCAATTTCGAGCTCCGATTTCAACAAGTGTGAGGAAAACTAATTAGTTATTGTACATGGTTCACTGTCCAATTATCTTTTGCGATCGGAATTTAATCACGACAAAGAAAGTTTGTAACTGCAACAAAACAATGTCGTCGTAGGTATGTAAGGGAAGCGAAGGATGAGAAAAAATGACAGATTTTTTAATCATTCGATAGATTCGAGATCGGCCATAACTTCCTTTTCTTTCTTTCGTTCTTTTTTTTTTTCCATAAAAGCTGAAATGATTTCAGAGCCCAAAATTTCAAGCAATCCAAAAAGTGATACCACCCCACGCGAGATGTTGGCTCACTCCTACCCATGATTCCTGGTAGCAATGCTAAACTAAACTAAACTAATAAAAGTTTTTTTTTTAATAAAAAAATAGCACAGTTTTTTTTTAAATAGTAAAATAACTAGGTTTGAAAAAACAAATTGGCAAAAAACGAGAAATATTAAGATATTGCCGATGAAAAAAACAATATTTTAAATAAATTGTTAAATAAACTAATATAAAGAAGAGAAGAGAAAAAAAAAACTCTGATGACATACCGAAATTTTAATTACAAAATCATTGATATTATTAAAAAGATATCAGTGATACCAATCCAACAACATTAAATAAGTCATCAACAGTGATCGGATTGAATCATACTCTTTATTCAAATGAAAGTGAGTAATAAAAAGTGAGGAGAGAGAAAAAAAATCTCGGAGACACACCAAAGTTTCGATTATGACATCACTGATATCATAAAAATATATTTACATGACAAATTTAATGACACTAAAAAGGCCACTAACGTGTTAGTTTTATGCACATTAGTCAATTAGTTGATTATATGTTTTATTATTATATTTATATAAATACATATTTATTATTAATAAAGACTTAATTTATCTTTTATATTCATGTAATATTAGATTAATAAATATAATATTAGATTTATAAATCTAGATTGAAGATAAAATCCATGAAACAAAAGTACTTTGCAAAAAAAGTTATAAAGTTGTTATAATTATAAGATTCTTATTGCATCAAAGTCTTACTTATAAAATGTTTTTGGTCGACGCTCTCTTAAATGCTGGACATTCACTATAGTCGTAAAAGACTAATACATATTATGTTTTTATTTTTATGAAAGGAAGCAATTGTTCTCATAAACTAGAGTATAAGAGATACTTAGAGCTAATATGTAAATACTTGTTATAAGACATACATACCGAACTGGCTCGCATGAGAATTTCATATGGAGATATCATTTGTGTCTATGAAAAAGCTTACGTGACAGTTGTGTAAATGATTCTTAAACTTGAGATCACCAAGTTATCTTATATAGAAAGTATTATATTTTGATCTTGATACATATTATCTTAGTAAATGTAACAAATGAGCAAACACTTGATATAACATAAATTATATGAAGGTATTTAAGTGATCAACAGAGAATTCATCACTTTATATGAATTAGAAAAAAATATTTCACATGTTCTCAAATAATATTAATTGTTAAATCCTTGCGCAAGGTGAAATGAGATTTGAAAAGAGTTTCAAATCTTATTCAAATGATCAATGACTATAATGTGCGAACAAATATGATTTGACATAGCAGACATATTATATGTTAAAATGTCTAAATCGAAACATTATTGATGAAGGAATAATAATTACACTGAGAAACCGATTACTGAAAGGTTAAGTTAAACCACTTATGACTTTTCTAATATTTCAGGGATCATGATACGTTACTAGACGGTACACTTGATCTTCAAATATAATTTAATCAATTATTGAATGGATAATAAATTAAATTATTTAATCTATTTAATTCTATCTATTTATAATTATAATTTATATTTTGGCCAACATATTAGGAACCTAATGAGTTGCACACATTAAAAACCATTAATTAGAAATTAAACTAGGATAATTAATTAAGTGTAACTTGATTGAAAATAATTTTAGAAATTAAATACTAAAATATATTTATTTCATAGATTATAATTCTAGTTTTAGATTAATCAAGCAGAGACTTAATTGATTAAATTTATAAAATTATCCTTAAATAATGTATGGATATTGTTTAAGGAGTAAGTAGATATCTTGTTATTTATAGGGTTTTTAAGATTTCTTGTAAATATAAAGCTATACCTTTTATTTTTTTAAGAGTTTGTTTGTTAGACATAAAAAAGTATATAGGTCACAAAATAAAAGGCTAGCATTTCAGACATAGCAACCCCTCTCTTCTAAACAGGGATGTAAGAGATTTCTCACTGGTAGTTAGTGTGGATTACCGTTGGAGGCTAGACAATTGGACGACTTGTGGTTTGCGACAACTCAGCTTTTAAAGAATTATTCAAAATTGGAGAAGATCAAATTTTCAAGTAATAAATATTTAAACAACTCTAAATCTCTCTAATGAGATCCTAAGAGCTCTCCAATATTATTTTAAATTTATCATTTTCACTACATGTATCTATATTGAGGAATCCAACACAACGGTAACTGGAGTGAGCCACACGTGATACCCAAAAGCAAGTGAGTCACTCGTCTTTTGATGTAAAGTGTGGCCCATTGCAGTCGTTATTTGTGATATTTTTTAATATTATTGTATTTATCTTGTCGAGAGCTTTATGATAATACTAGTGGTGTTAAAACTTGTTGTGTTTTTAAGATCTATTTTTTTTTTCTATCTCTTCTCATTGTAATTGCCCACTTACCTTTGAACGGAGAGCGTGACCCACTCCGGTCATCATTAATAACATTTCTTAATATTATTGGATTTGTATTATTGAGATCATTTTAATGGGAACTATTAAATAAAATATCTTAATTTCAAATTATAGTAACTGTAAGAGCATGTTTGATATTATCATAATAATTGTTTTTTAAAATATTTTTTATTTTGAAATATATTAAAATAATTTTTTTTTAAAAAAATTATTTTTAATATTAACATATCAAAATAATTTTAAAAAAATAAATTTTTAAAAATATTTTTAAGATATAAAAATGTTTTCCGTAAATTCCCCCTAGGAAAGAGGAAAGTACAATTAAGACACCCCACCGCCCCACCTGTCACCTTCCGAATTCCCCCGCCCCTACACCCTCCGTATCCATACGTGGGCTCTCAACTCCACGTTTTTTCTCCTAACCATATTAACCAAACACACAAACTCAGAACCACCATGAAACCTTCCGCCACAATCACCTCCTCCACCGCCACATTAGATGTCGTAAAAGCCCCAAACTTCGTCAAAGTTACGGCCATTACCATCTTCTCCTTCTCTGTTATCACCCTCCTCTACCTCTTCCCTTCCTCCCCCTTCCCCTCCTCTATCTCCTTCTCTCCCTCCTTCTCCATCACCTCCCCACAACAAATAAAAAATAACGCGTCCTTGGTTTCACCTCGTCCCAAAAAAACCCGGCCCCCACCACCTCCGACGGTGGGGGAGAGGACGGGGATAGTGGACGAGAACGGTGCAATGGCGGAGGATTTTGTAATCGGGGAGTTTGATCCGAGTGCAATGGATGAATTTAGAAATTTAACTGGTGGCAGAGAGGAGACATCGACGAAAGAAGATGGTAAACTAACCAGGGTTAAGTATGAGAGATTTAGAGTGTGTGAGGAGAGTACGAGAGATTACATACCATGTTTGGATAATGTGGAGGAAATTAAGAGGTTGAATTGGAGTGGAAGTTTGGTGATATATGAGAGGCATTGCCCTGAAGAAGGTAAGGGGTTGGATTGCTTGGTGCCTATGCCTAAAGGGTATAAGAGATCTATACCTTGGCCTAGGAGTCGAGACGAGGTAATTTTGTGAATTTTCTGTCATTTCTTTTTTAATTTTTGTACTTGTTTAATGGCCAGCCGCCTAACGGTAGTTTTTTGTTTCTTGTTTTTTGGTTTCGTTTTTAGGTTGGTTGATCTGGAAATTGTAATTTTGTGTAATGTAATTGGGTTGTTTAGTAATTCTGGGAATTTAGTGGATTTGTGGGTTAGTGTTCAAGGGAGTCTAATTGCTGATAAAACTGGAGATTTTCTGGGTGTTTTGGTGTTAGATTGGTGCTAAATGTATATAACCAAGTTTAAACTATAGGTAGAGTAGTTAGAACTGCTTGGATAATTGATGGCTGTTTAAAATTTATGGCTAACGAGTAGCTAAGAGTACAGAAGCTAATTGATTCATAATGATGGCTCTGATGCATTCCGCGGATTGTGTCCTTACAGTAACTAATACATTTGAATGTCTACAATAGTTCTGTTGCTTTGGAAAATGTTGGTCAATTTCCTTGTACTTGGCAAATAACTGTTCAATCTTCCAGTGAAGTTTCTTCGGTCTGATATTGAGATCTAATAATAGGTGTGGTTCAGTAATGTGCCACATACACGTCTGGTCGAAGATAAGGGTGGCCAAAATTGGATAGCATTAAAAAAGGATAAGTTTGTTTTCCCAGGAGGGGGAACTCAATTTATTCACGGAGCAGATCAATATTTAAACCAGATTTCAGAGGTTGGTTAGTGGTTACTTAAACATTCCCGCCACTTATTATTTTTATTCTCATGATTTTGATTGCTGTATCAACTTCGATTTGCAGATGGTTCCTGAAATTGCATTTGGTCAGCATACCCGCATTGCATTAGACATTGGTTGTGGAGTGGCAAGTTTTGGTGCCTTTTTGTTACAGCGTAATGTGACTACCTTGTCAATAGCACCAAAAGATGTCCATGAGAACCAGATTCAGTTTGCACTGGAGCGTGGTGTTCCTGCAATGGCAGCTGTATTTTCAACACGGCGTTTGTTGTACCCAAGCCAAGCATTTGATTTGATACACTGTTCAAGATGTAGAATTGATTGGACTAGTGATGGTACATTTTCTCATCCTACTATCAAGTCTGAGACTCGTCATTATATGTCGGAATTAAAAGATTTTTTATCTTCACCATTTCTGTCTTTCTTTGGCTGAATTGAAGATGGAATTTTGCTTCTTGAGGTGAACAGAATGCTAAGGGCAGGAGGCTACTTTGTCTGGGCAGCACAACCCGTATATAAACATGAAGAAAATCTCCAAGAACAATGGAAAGGTGATCCTCTCGATTCTAAGAGAAATTGCCTTTTTTTTTTAATTGCTTTTCTGTAGTTCATCAACCTGTTTTGCTGTATCTTTAAGATCACAGCCACGTCTTCGTATTTTCTTCCTTTGTTATTATTGTTCTTCTCTGACTCCCTGATTTCCATCAGCCAGACAGTGTTAGAGATGAGGAACTCAAACCTCCTGATTGCTTGAATTGAATTTTTTTTCTTGTTTACGTTCAGAAATGCAGGACCTAACTAGACGTATTTGTTGGGAACTTGTAAAGAAGGAAGGATATATTGCCATTTGGCGGAAACCTTTAAACAACAGCTGCTATCTTAGTCGTTATAGTGGGGCACAACCTCCTCTATGTGATTCCAATGATGATCCAGACAGTGTTTGGTAGGCCCTGGCTCATTCCTTCTAGTTTTTGGTTAAGTGGAATAGTAAATTTGAATAAGAGTTGGTTTAATACTTTAATTCTGATCTTCTTTTTGGAATGAGATTCAACAAGAGAATCTATACCAATTAAATCAATGGACATACTTTGGCAACTTTGTGTTGGCTCTAATAATGCTGAGGGATTGATACACGATTGCTTTGTTTTCTCTTTCTTTTTCCTTTACGATCTAACCTGGCCCTGTGTTTCGAGGAATAAACTGTGCATAGCTTATAGCAACTTCTATCTGTGCTCATCCATCAGACTTGAACATTGGATAACTGCATCATCATTGTTTTGACAATATGTGTGAAGTTTGTAAGATATCCATGTCCTTCGCAGGTATGTCAGTCTGAGGCCATGCATAACTAGATTGCCTGAGAATGGTTATGGAGCTAATGTCACTACATGGCCTGTACGCCTTCATTATCCACCAGATAGACTCCAGAGCATAAGAATGGATGCCACCTTTTCCAGAAAAGAACTTTTCAAGGCAGAGTCAAAATATTGGAATGAGATTATAGAAAGTTATGTCAGAGCTTTCCACTGGAAACACGTGAATTTTCGAAATGTGATGGACATGAGAGCGGGATTTGGAGGGTACCTTCTTTTTGCTATTGCATTTCAATAAGGCACTATGGTGAATTCTCTGATTTTAATTTCAATAGTAACTGTACAAGGTTTTTGGAGGAATCCATGATATTGTGTAATTTGTGCATCATTTTTGTAATGGCAGGTTTGCAGCAGCATTACATGATCTGGATGTTGATTGCTGGGTTATGAATGTTGTTCCCGTGAGTGAGTTCAATACTTTACCTGTGATTTATGACCGAGGACTTATTGGAGTCATGCATGACTGGTATGGATAGTGCTTCTTTTTGCCTTCTATTCTTGGTAGTTTCTCTGAATTTATTCAGTCCTATTTCTTACCCCTATTTCACAATAATTTGAGAATAGCTGTCCCAGTGCCTATAGACTCATCAGGGGAGTAAAAGGAACATGACTATGGAGTTTTTTTTCTTAAAAAAAAATAATAATTTTGACAGTTCATAGTTTTCTTTAGGAAACAAACTTTATTGAGAATGAGATAAACAGCTAAATGATTTAGAAAAGGTCAATTATATATAGGGGCACCAGTTGATGGAATTAGTAGAATTGGAATGTTTTTTAGACAGGATTTTTCCATACGTTCTAAATCTCGTATCTTAATTTTGCTTCTATATCCAAGCAACTAAAAAGTTCTGGCTAAAAAATGTAGATGCTATGATCTCTGTAGCTTTTTATATTACAAGCTATATCACAAGCTCATGTTTCTACGATCTCAATCTATATTTACTTGAATGATGCTATAAATATCCATTAAAGTGGTTATTTATTTATAATTGAACAAAAGCGAGTCTGAATGGGTATACTCCGAGTATTTACTTTAGGGATCGTTCCTGCTGCTTCCTTTATAGCAGTTATTGCTCCAGTTTCAGAAGGTATAGCTCTTGCCTCGGCTTTGCCTTTGAAATGGGAGACTGTTCCATTTTCCTACTGAGATAGGCAATCGTAGGGAGAACTAGATGTATCTTGCTAGGCAAAGACAGGTTAGAATGGGTAGCTCGTGGGTGGACAGGATAGATCACTATCGCAGAAGGAGGCAGAACCGGGAGAAGAATTAAGGCTAGAAAGGTCATCGCCCTATGAGGCACTTGGTTCTAAAGATTCAATCTCAAAGTGGTACTAAAGATTAGGCAGAAGCGGAACTAGAACTAGAATTCTTCACCCCTCCTCCTGTACCATACCAAGAAGTGTAGCTAGCCAACATGGATTGCTGAAATGACCTGTCAAAATTTCTTAGAAGCAGAGCTGCATGAGCACTTTGACCATAGAAATTTAGAAGTGAAGTGCCATTGGGAACTCTGACTGCAGACTTTGCTGGGCCAGAACTAAAAATTTTTTCTCCCAACCGTTACTCCAGAGTCCCCATGCTTCATTTGGGTATTTTTTAAAGGTTTAACTGTAAAAGTATCTGTTCTTTATCGTTGATTTGTTGTTACCAAGCTCTTGATCTTGATTATGAATTCATAATTCTCAAAATCTTGTTTCCCAGGTGTGAGACATTTGATACATACCCGAGAACTTATGACCTATTGCATGCAGCAGGTTTGTTCTCTGCCGAGCAGAAAAGGTACGACTCAAGGTTCCTCGTGCTTGTCTTATTGTTATTTCTTCGTGCTTCGCTGGTGGAAAGTAGATATAACTTTCTGCAAATTATTGTTGATTGTAGGCACAAATGCAAAGTCTCAAGTATCATGCTTGAGATGGATCGCATGCTAAGGCCTGGTGGAACTGTTTATATACGTGACTCAATATCTGTTATGAGCGAGCTTCAAGAGATAGCAACTGCCACGAGATGGGTGTGTACACTTCGGGACACGGGTGAAGGTCCCCATGCGAGTTGGAAAATTTTAACCTGCGATAAAAGGATGCCATGAGTTTGTCATATTGGTTCTCTGAAGATGGGACTCCTGTCTCATGGTACAATCTTTTTCCATTTTTTACTGTAATCATTTTTGTACATTAGTCACTATATCTCTCTGATACAAACGAGTCCCTAATTCAAGCGAAAAGATACATTTGCAAATATCTTGTCATACTGTAATGGATGCCTCACTGATATGTTATTGCATTCACACACAAGCGCAAGCCAGGACCAGTGATCTTAACAAATAATTAAAATTTTGTTTTTCCGAGTTAAAATCTTTTACTTTTTTGGTACATCCAGTGATATATATATATATATATATATGGTTAAAACAGAGGCTTTGACCTTTGCAAGTCAGTTATATAACGATGGTCCGCAGAAGCAACAAAATGAAACCAAACAGTGACATCAGCAAACTTATTAATTGACGAGGGGCTGGATTATGGAAATTGGAAAGTACGAGGACGAGCCAAGCCAATACACCAATCTATATCTTGAATGGGATTGCAGGGGAAGAGAGACCCTTGAGGTCCGTCAAATGGAAATTGATGTCCAGAGACCATGTTCATAATCTCTAATCAAGCAAATAAGATTTCGTGTTCTAGTTACCATGACTGCCAAAGCTCCCCCACGCTCATACTAATCCCCAGACATGTCCAACAGGGTTTACCCAGGCCAAAACTTTGCCGAGAAAAGGAAAAATTAATTACATCTTTACATCAACAATCCATGAGCCAAAAATAAAACTGATCCTTCCTTCAGATTTCTCTATGGCTTCATGGAAGAAGAATCCTTGTGCGCTGCTGTATTAACCTGTTTGGACAGATATGCTTCATAAATCTCCACGACAAGCCGGGGATCCTCTTCCACAAGCTCTATGTATTCCTTCCTTTTGGTAAGTTTGTCCATGTTGTCAGTGATCAATGACAACGCTGTTTCAAGCATATGCTTTGCATTATGCTGATGGGCAAAGGCATAGCTCATGACTGAGTTGTCCCAGTTCAGTTTTGACACCAAAAACTTCTCACAATAGGCCTTGAGATGCTTCACCTCGTATTTTTCAGCCAATACTAAAAGGTCACAGGCCATCTGCTCATCAAGGCACGCTTCAGCAGTGTACAGATAGTTGACAAAGCTTCGAAGTGCATCATATGATACATCACTGATCTTGATGGTGCCACTCCGGCTTTCTTCCATCTCATTCTCAAGCATCGCTTTGAAGACTGGGGAACGGCTCACCTGTAGTCAGAAAGAAAACAATTGAGCATCCCCATAACACATCACCAGATCGTCTTATCCAGTGTTAAGTGGACAAGCAGGGATTCATTTTGTTTAGACTGATACAGGAACAACTCGAAAGCAAAACGCAAAATTGTCTCCCATGGTTCATCGGTTCAAGTTGTCTAATTTGTACGAAAATAAGCTATAATCTTAATGGGATGGACCAAATTTAAGGGACAACCATGCAAATAACACCAACCAGGTATGCATGTGGAAAATACCCGATTGTCTTTAACATAACACAAGTCCATATTTCCTCTTGTTTGACACGTCAATTTAACAGTTGCAAAATACTAGTCCGTGCATGCGTCTGGGCAGACTTGGATAAAAGCCTAAACTGATTTTCCCACATCCTTACAATAATAGAAACATGCGCCTCCTCAGCAGCAACTGTGTGTGTATGCATGATCATTGATCAATCAAGAGACGCTAAAAGACTGATCAACAGAGAATTTGCAGTAAACAACATTCAGAATTACCCAATTAAAAAAAAGCAAGCCTTCTAACTGATCAAGAAGTTTGACTAATAGGATTGAGGAATTGGGTATTTACCAAAACAGCCTTGTGAGCAGGAACAGGCACGGATGGGCTAGTCCCGATAAGCCCATCATCGGAGGAAGCAATCAAAACGACATCGGTGAAGCAAGGGCCAGCTGGGGAGCGATGAGTGATGTGGAGATCAAGAGGAGACCAGAAACGCAAGAAGGCAACTTTAGCTTTGAGATCTTCGATCTCTCTTTTAAGCTCTTCTTCAGTATCGCTTGCTTCCTCGTAACACTCTTTGCAAGTTCCGGCATCGCATCTGCTGTAGAACTCCTTACAAGATATGCACCTCATGGTTTCGGAGTCGGAGTCAGTCTCGCATTCTGTGTCTACCCGGGACGCTGTACAGAGGTGGCCTCTCATCGTGTTTCGTTGAGTTTTATGAAGCAAAGGAAGAGGCGGATTTTAATGAGTTGGGGGTGGAGGAGGAGGATTTGATTGATCGAGGGGGCGGCCGAAGCCTGCTGAACGGTGGTTTTGTTGGGACAAATCGAAATGAAATGAAACAAGGGATAATTAGATCAGTAATTGTTCTCTCTTTTTTTTTTTTTTTAATGATTAGCTCCGTTACTGTTTTGAGATTTTGATTAGTTTTAGTTTAATACTGGCCCTTTAACTCACGCTTCATTTGGCTTCTTCAACATATTTTTTAACATAAAAAACAATTAAAGTATGGAATATCTTGTTAAATAAATTAATAGCTATTTATATAAATAAATTGTTAATAATAATTAACATAAAAATTAATAAAATTAAAAGATAAATATAAATCAAGATATTTAACTACAAAAAACAATACATTCATTAAATTATGTTTATTAAACTTATTTATTAAAATCAATAAAAGATAAATTCACAACTTTAAAAACTCATAACTTAAAAGATAAACACAAATGAAACTAGTTAAATAAACTCATGCCCTAAAAACATATTATGCAAATCCAAACACATCAACAATATTATTTAAAAATGAATTTTTTTTTAAATAAACTTCATTTGTATAAAACCCAAAATATATCTAAATGAATTAGAATAACATCTTGAAAAATCAAACACAAACAAAACAACTCTAAAAAAGTTGTATTAAAAAATAGCATACAAAACTCGCAACCTGGATTATAAGATCGGAATAAACTTATAAAAAAAGAAGTTGAAGATAATTACAAAACTAATATTAAAAAAACAAATGCAGAGTGATAAAATCATGTAAAACCGAATCTCTAATAAATCAAATATCAAAAGATAAAATTAAGAAAAAAATCAACTACATAAAAGGATCTAAAAAATAAAAGGAGGAGGGAACATTAATTAGAGGGCAACTAGAAATTTGATTCGATATATGCTCTGTAGCGGGTCATAATTTTTTTTCTAAAAAAACTTGAGTATATAAGCTATTTTGATATATTTTTTTTACATAATAAAATTTATAAGTGTAAATCACAAAAGTTTATCTAAACATCTAATAATTATTTATGTAAAAAAAATTGTTAACAATAACTAAAAGAGAAATTAAAAAAATTGAGAAATAAATGTAAATCAAGATATTTGATCTTGAAAAATAAAATATTTACCCACTTGTATCCACTAAATCTGTTTATTAAAATCAATAAAAGATAATAGAAATAAATATATATAAAATAGAGTGAATAAAAAAAGAAAAACAAAAGTATGTATGGCCGAACATATAAGAAATATTATTTCAAAATAAATTTTTTTTGTACAAAACAAAACCTACTTGTATAAAGTATATAAAAAAAACAACAAAAATTTAACGCAAAACAAAAATTTTTTTTAAAAAAAACTTTATCCAAAAATAACTTGCAACTCATGATTTAGGTAACAAGGCCGAGATAAGCTGATAGAAAAAAATATGAAGGTAACCACAAAACATTTTCTAAAAAACAATATAGAATGATAAAATCGCAAAATAAAATGAGAAAAAAAGAATTCTTAATCTTATTAACACTTAAAACTTGTAACTCGTGTCATTAAATTGAAAGCATGACGAATGGAAAAATCAAAAAGCCTAGCTCCAAATAAATCAAACACTAAAGGATGTAACCGAGAAAAAAATCAATCATGTAAAAAAATAATAATTAAAAAATAAGAGTGGAAACCGAAATAAAAAAAATTAATTTGAGAGCATTTAAAAATTAAATTGCATTGTTAAATTAAAAAGAAAAAAATTAACAAAAAGAAAAAAGAAATCAAAAGAATGAATGATAAATTAAAAAAAAATAACATAAACTTTGATTGAATGATAAAATTGAATACTAATAAAACTTTAACAAAAGATCCAAGGGTGAAAATGACAAATCAAAAGAATAAGGACCGAATTGGAGAAAACAATATATGACAAATTGTAATTTAAAGATTGAATTGATAACATAAAAAAACTTTTCTTAAAGGGTTAAGGATGAAAATAAACATTAAAAAACATAAGGATTTAAATTGAAAAACAAAAAGAAAAGAGGACAAACATGTATTTTAACTGGAAATGAGAGAAAAGTAAAAAAAAATAAAGAAGAAACGACCACCAATAACAAACTGTCGGTTCACCACTAACACAATCCATACCAGGAGGAATAGCACGTGGCGGTGCTTTTAATGCCATGACGAAAGGATATTTTCGAATCAATGGTGGTTTCGTACGTACTGTCAAAAAAACACAAACGCCACCAACATGCTGATGCGTGAAAAACACAAGTCAACAACATTTTTGAATTTCATATTAAAAAGAAATGTTAAATTACCAAAAAACCCTCCATGACTTTGGAGATAACAAATAAACCAATATGAAAGTACCAAAACACTCTTCAATACATATAAGCCATTTTGTTTTATTTAATGGCAAATAAGTATTTTACTTATTTTAAAGTTTGTGCATAGCTAAAAAAAAACTCTTGGTCACCAGGTTTAAATTCATTGATCTTAGAGGTAGAAAAATATTTTTACTATACAAAATAATATAAAAAGACAATAATATCCATATTTAATCTTTTAATGACCAATAAGTTAGTGTAAAAGTCTTTACTGTTCATGTATGCTAGAATACCATGTATATTCTTATTAATGTCTCATATGAATATTTGAATGTGATATTGGATGTCTTGGATTTAATTAATAAATGGTTGATACGGTAATGATTCAAGATGATTGAATTGTGGTTTGTAATTTGTATAAAAGTGTTGATTTGATAAGTCGATAACTTAAGATGTTTTATTTATAGAGAAAACTTTTCTGAAATTTCAGTAGAGTACATAAAAAAAAATTCCCTTGTAATTCTGAAATTTAAGCACGTGTTTCATCTCAGAAAATTAGAACGTTACAAAGATCCATGCAAAAGGATAAGGATTTGATATCAAAAAACTCTTTAATGAAAAAATGATGGGTTTAGGCCACAAAACTAGGTCTAAAAAAGAGTTAGAACGTGCATAGAGCCCAAAAAACATTTGACAACATGCTTGGATTCGACCGTGAGGCTTGAGCTCACGGTGTGCTAGGTGTGTGCCTAGCGCTTAGGCTTGGATGTCACACTTAAACCCATGAGATGCTGAGAATACCTTGTGCTTGGGATCAAGCACAACACCCAAGTTTACAGGGGTGTTAGTCATGTGCTCAACACCTGAGCTTGGATGTGTTGCCCAAGCCTATGAAAAGGTAGGTGCGCACCTAATGATTTGGCTTAGGTTTTATGTTCGAGTTCATAAGTATTAGTGTGTGTCTAAGACATGTGTTGTTATTAAAATAAACTTGTACCAACTAAAAAACATTTTTTATTGGAATATTAATAAATCTGTATATCAAATACATATTTTAAAGTCAACAACATCAGTTTTATTAAAAAAAAACACATCGAATAAATATATAGATGGATGGTTAAATCGATCGATATGTAAGGCAAAAGATGAAAGCAAGATGGAAACATAAAAAGGAAGGCTGGAGCCATAAAAGGAAAGCCTCGTGGAGGCGAGGCATGGCATGGCATGGCATGGGGCAACCACTTGAATCTGGGAGGGACCTCCTAAATTCTTGCCTCACTCACCAAACTCAGGAGGAGGAGGAGGAGGAGGAGCCGAGAATCATTTCACAGTCAAGTCCATACCCACTGAAATCCTCCACGTGTGTATTAAAACATATGGGTAATTCGTTACAAGATCCGACCCAACCTTTTCGCTTTCAATAAAAGAAAAAAAAGGAGTAAAATGTAAAGATAAAAACTCTAACGAGGTCCCGGATTCTTCTTCTTTTTTTTAAAAAAAAAACTAGGGAGTACAAAAAAGGATAAGAAGACCTGCTACTTGCAGAGCCAAGTCCCTCTCGCTCTCTAACAAATCCAACTCCCTTCATCGTCTTCTTTGTTTTCCTGCTCTCAGATAATTAGGGTTTCGGGTTTCCAAAGACTAAAAAAATTCTCTACTCGTTCTGGTACGCTTTCTTTGCACTCTCTCCTTCTATTTTAATTTTCTATTTATTTTGTTTATGTTAACTGTGTGGTAACTGTGCAATGCTAAAGAAAATGAGAAAAAAAAGAATGTTCAGATTTTTTTTTGCTGGTCATTCATGTCGAACTTACACGAATTTGCTAGTATTTCACTTGATTAAGGCTGAGTAACCTAGTGCATTTTTTTTCCTTTTCCTTTTCTTTTTTTTTTCGTGTTTTTTTTTCCTGGATACCAGACGGAAGCCTAAGTTTATTTTTAACATTACTGACTCCGAGGTTTTTTTTAAAAAAGTTTATGCAGATTTTTTTTTTAATTTCTTGTGTAATGTTTTCAGTGGTTTCACCCTAGTTGGGTTCTTTTTAGTTGTGGGTGTCACAGTGAAACCCTGATTTGGCGCTGAAAAGCTCGAAATTAGGGTTCGTTTTGAACGTTTTAAGAATGGTTGGTGAAGAGGGAATGGGCAATGGTGAGGGTACAGAAGAATTAGTTCAGCCCTTAAAGATTGAAGCAATGGACAATGGGTTTGGAAATGACGGTGTTGAAGCAAGCTCTGGCAGCAGTGAAGGTTTTCGAACTTACAAGAGACGCAGGAACACGAGGTCAAGTTTGGATGGGAAAGGTCAACAGGATGGGAAATCTTTTATGGAAGCTGCTAGTAGATTGGCAGACCAGGTAGCTCACAAACACAGGCCGTCCATGCCAATTTTTCCTTATGTAATCTCATCGTGTATTGACTTGTTGGAAATTATTCTTATTGAGTATGATTTTGTAGTGAAGATACTTGCACTGGAAGTGTTTGTGTTGTGCATTTTATTCTTGTTCTTTGCTCTAGCTAAGTTGTGGTTTCTTGCAGACCATAAAGAATGATTCACAGGACCATCTTCGTGAGAATCATGCTTCTTTGAATCATTCAAGTGACGTTTCACAGAGGCAGTGGAGAAAATTTGTCCTTGACTACATGTATCAATCATCAAGTAATGATGAACATGGCATACAGAGGTGCATCAGGGATGCACTTATGATGGCAGTTAAGATCTATGCAGCTATTAAATTGAATGTGCTAAATAAATATAAGATTCATTTCTCATTCATGTTTTTTGACTTGTTAGCATTTTTTTGTCCCTAAATTTTTTTGTCGCAGGAATCTGGTAACTGTAATGCAGATTGGCACAAGCCACCTTCAATGGGGCGGATGGCTAATGGAACTCACAGCACAGCTAAAGGGCATGTAGGTGTCATTTCAAATGGAACTTTGGAAGAATCACGGCATCACAGTGTAACTGACTTGTGCCAGCATGCTTTCCTTAACATCTTACTGTCAGAAAAGTTCACCTCTCTTTGTAAGCTACTGTTTGAAAATTTCAAAGGAATGACGACTGACAGCATTCTTAGCCTGAATTTCATAGACAAAAGGATGAAAGAGGGAGCTTATGACCGTTTGCCTGTGCTTTTCTGTGAGGATATTGAGCAGGTAATTTATTACAATACTTCTCTACATTGTTTGATATAGTCAATTACAAAGCTTTTGCTGAAATCATTGTTGAGTTAGATTTAGGCCCCTGCACGTTGTGTAACCAGCCATTAAATACAAAAGGGATATATACATTTGTTTTATATGAAAGTTGAAAGGAAAGATACAATGTTTAAGACATCATGCACCAATGAAAGTAAGTATTTGTTTGATGTTGTGGTCCTTTATGAAGACTGAAGAGTTATACTTTTAAAGTTTCATTTTATCACCACAATGTTTACACGATCTTATCTCTTAGATGCAATTGTTTAAATGAATTCCTGCGACACTTGTGCAACCTCTACCCTCTCTGGTAGTTAACAAACTTTTGAGCGATTCAGAACTGCATGTCACATATTTTGGGGGATCTCTTAGGAGTTGAAAACTATAATGCCTTCATCTTTATTGCTTATACTTTGATAAGTTAGATTTTTCACATCTCTTACTTTTAATATAGAACATGTAAGTGACTATCTTAACAATAACTTTTTCCTGTGATTTATACCGTGATCATAGTTTGTTCATTTTAATTGGCCAACTACTACATGTTCATGTCACTGGTCCTGTTCATTGTAATGTCATTCAGCATGTATGATTTTGTTTCTGTTTACCAGTTCTCAGAAGAAAATGCAATTTCTTTTTGTTGTGCCATTCATTTAAACTGAACAACATTTTCAGTTCTGGAGAAAACTTCAAGGTTTTGGTGCTGAATTAATCTCTCTCACCAAGAGCCTATCAGACATATCAAAGACTTGCTATAATGAACGGGTAAGCCAGCCAACGTGTAGATACTCTTCTGGCAGACTAAGAACTTGAGTTCTGTGCTAAATGCAGCATTTGCTTCATTTTTCAATTTACTATTGTTTCTTAATGCCCTTTTATGGTTTTCTTTTCATTAAACCTGAAACGTTTACTTGTGCTTTCCAGGTGGGAGGATTAGTACACTGTACATTTGAAGATAAAAAGCATGAGGTAATTTTTGTGAAACATGGCAGTACAATTAGTTTTGTAATGCTGGCATTAGAAATATATACCACTGAATTGCAGTAGCAAGCCAAGTGCATGTTCACTGTAATACTTTTAAGTTTTAGTTGGTTTTGATTCCTATCTATACCTTTGTGCTGCAATACAATTCTGTACCCAGGATTCCAATTCTCATGGTAAGCCAGAGCAAACAGATGCTTGTTATGTCTACAGAGTCTGCAGTTGCAGGCGTTGTGGGGAGAAGGCAGATGGGAGGGATTGTTTAGTTTGTGATTCATGTGAGCAAATGTACCATGTCTCTTGTATTGTGCCAGCTGTCAGAGAGATTCCCCCCAAAAGCTGGTACTGTCACAACTGCACCACAAGTGGAATGGGATCCCCTCATAAGAATTGTGTAGCATGTGAGAGATTGAGTTGCTGCAGGACCCAAAATAATCAAGCTGATGATGAAATTGGTTTATCAACTCAAGAACCATTCAATGATTTTGAAGAGGCATCAAATTTTAGCGCCAATAATGAGGTCAAACTTTCATCAGAAGGGACTGGAAACGTGTGCACCTGTAAAATCTGTGGAAGTCCAGTGGGTAATGGAGAGAAGATAAAGATTTGTGATCACTCTGAATGCCCTGGCAAGTACTACCATGTGAGATGCTTGACAACGAGGCAGATAGATTCATGTGGTCATCGTTGGTATTGCCCTTCTTGTTTATGCAGAGTTTGCATCACTGATAGAGATGATGATAAGATTGTTTTATGTGATGGCTGTGACCATGCATACCACCTTTATTGCATGATTCCACCACGCATTTCTGTACCAAAAGGGAAATGGTTTTGCAGACAGTGTGATGTGAAAATACAGCGATTACGCAGGGTACGGAGGGCATATGAGAAATCTGAAAGTCATCGGAAAAAGAATGACGAGGGGGTTAAAAAGGAATCTGAAAACCTCAAGAAACTTTACGAGGAGGGCGGAGAAGAATCAGATAAAGGTAGAGGAATGGACATGCTTATAACTGCAGCACTAAATTGTGAAGTTGGTTGCCAATCAAATGAAGAGTTGAAAAGCATGTAACATTTTCGGGAGATTACAAGATAAAAGTTGAGTTTTTGATCATATATCATACTGATTTTGTATGCGTAACTGATGCCAAGAATCTTGACTATGCCGCTTTACAGGGGATGAATATTTCAGTAGGTTGTAAACTCGTAGTTTTGCTGACTTGGATACACGACTCCTGGCAGGCTCATGATCTGTAGGCTTGTATATTTACTGGTTTGCAACTAGCAAATACATGACATGGAGTGACAAGGATCAGGGAATCATAAGATATGTGTTGGAGATGATGTTTTTAACAGTGAATGGCCAACATTCTGTTCTTTTTGTACTAAATACGGTTCATTCTTTGTAAGGGGAAAGCTAATTCTGACAGTAATGTTGTGAATTAGAAACTGTTCCCAAATTTCAAACAACCTGTACTTTTTAATGAGAGGGAACATTTTCTTCTGTACTTGAAGAAGTTCAACTTTTCACCCCCCGCCCAACTAATGCAGTTCTTTAGCTGGTGAACCTTGATGGTTCTCTCATTCCCTGGAGGTGTAGTCTTTTGGCCAGCTGCATTTATCAAGGGAACTGGGAGTGATTTGAAATGAGTGCCCTAGTTGACGAGAGTGCCAGTGGTGATTTTGAAGTTAAAAGAAGGAATGTCTGCATGCTTGCTGCATTTCAACATGGCAGTTCTGGAGTGCTGTGGCGCGCAGTTGATTTGAAGACTCGCATGGTGCACACCGTTTTCGTAATTAAACCTTCTTCATGATGTTTACAGATGGTTTAATACATAGTGAATTTGTGGGTGTTTTTTTTATTGCAATTTGTTTTTAAAGTGATTTTTAAATTGTTTTTCGTTTCAAAAAATTTTAAATTGATTTTTTTAATGTTAAAATAAAAAAATCTAAAAAAATATCATTTTAATTAAAAAAATATGTTTAAAAAAAATCCTACAATATAATACAATAACACACTTTGCAACCTATGCCTGACATTGCGATGTCTGTGCTGCTGCAGAACTGATTTCTGATTTGGGCTGATGATATCTACTGTCAAGCTCGTCTGGTGAGCAAAATATCACATTAACAAGTATGGTGCTCTGATTAAATACCGGTGGGTTTTTTAAACAATCTACGCCGAATCATAAGTCCTAACTGTAAACTTTTGCAGGAGTTTTCTCAATCTTGAATGAAATAACAAAGTACAATTAAGCTCGCTTTTATTGGTATTTAACATTGCCATTCGACTCCCTCTTATTTGAGCCTAGAGTCACCGTGACTTGAACCACCGGGAGCAAGAGCAACCGAGAGGGGAAAGAAACAATAACGAGAAGAAACAAAAATGGAAAATTGCCAAGGTTAATTCATGGCTGTGCTTTCTGAAACTCCATAACCCAATTGTTGTAAGCACAACAGATAACCTGAGAAACCAGATTTCATTGCTAAGGCTTAGGAGTCCTTTTATGTCCTCTCTTAACCTCCAGGATTTCGAGCTAACATCAGCAAATCTTGCTCAAAGACAATGTGTGAAGAAGCAATGTTCTCTGGTGCAAGGGGAAGAATTGATTCCACAATGATCACCTTACCATCTCTTGGAAGAGCTTCCCAGCAGTTCTTGAGAAGTTTCAAGCAACGCTCATCGCTCCAATCAACAGTTCCACAATGATCACCTTACCATCTCCTGGGGTGACTAAATTATTTTCTATGAAGTTCAGACTAGTCTTCTGATTTCACTAATTTTTCTTTTTCTCACATCTTGACAATGAACTTCAATTAGCAGTTTTGGTTCTGACATCAACTAGCTAAAGAAAACAGAGATTTCAAATCAAGGAGGCTTTACCTTCAAGAAAACAGCATCTCCCTTAGGCACACTCGCAAACAATACCTCCCCCCAACATGCTCCACGCCTAAGACGTAAAATGTCTTGTAGTAAGTTAAAGGCTCTGATGCTCGTGTATGAGTGATCAAAGTGATAAAACACCGTTCATCATTTCTGAAGCAGGAAGGAAAAGAGAAAAACAGGACAACAGTGGACCACTTTGTTGTTTAGCCACAGTTCTTTACGGAGCAAATTACATCAAAATACAGACGGGATAGAGTCTTGCGTGTACAATAATGCTATAAAAACAAAAGAAGGCAATGATACCTGGATATGACGGTGCATCTGCTATTACATGGGGCAGATCATAATTTGTACCCTGAATGTGAGGATGCTTAGAAGAGATGATGTTGATAGCGACTCCAATTCCACCTCCAACATCAACTAACTCTTTGAAACCATGAACCTTCGTAAATATCAAGGATCTTCTTCATGATCAAGGTAGTGTGGTTTGACATTGCTAGATTGAATACCCTACCGAACATTTTATCAGTTTCTGGATGCTCATAAGCTGTCATCCCCCTTCAAGTATAGCATCATTAAGGAGGTACCTGGCAGACCATTACATCACTTAAAACCAACATTCTGTAAGGGAAAGTTATTTACTCTGATCTCCCCCTCTCTTTATACAGGCCTAGTTAGAGCACAGAAAATGTCAAATTCTTTGAATTGAGCACTTCATTTCTTGGTGTCTGATTTAGGTCATATCCAACCCAACAGACCCATACGATTTATTTTCTCTATCAGAAATGCTCATCAATTTGTTAAAGCAGTAGCCTAATTTCTCTATTGATTCAAAAGTACCATTTAAAAGGTGAACCGAACAAAAAAAAACACAAAAAACACCAGGAAATACCAGCTTTTCATGAAGACCTCATAATGATGCAACGAAAAACAAAGGGGCGACAGATCCACCACTTCCACCTTCAATTTAACAAGAAATTTGCATGTAGGTCCTTCACTATACGCTATCTCAACTTCCCCGTTCTCTTTAATGCATGTTGAGCACTTGAGTATATCATAGCTTGCCAAAAGACGCAGCATTCGGTCTAGCAAGACGGATGCATCTGGGTTCTTTGAGGGAATTCTAGCTGCAATCTTGGCAGGTGAAATCACTGAGATGCATGCGCAGCCACCTTCACTAGTAGCCGTGAAGATGATTTCTATGATATCGAGTTCAATGGCTGATTTCAGTACCATTGGAAGAACTACAGCATTTGCTAGTCCGTTGGCTAGCTTGCCTGTTTGTTCTTCTTAGAGAGTGAGTTGTGTTGCTCAGTACTAGACATTTTTTGTGGGTTGGGGTAGCTGTGCACATCGATCGTTTGGTCAGCAGTAGCTGGTTATTTGTAGGCGTGAGTGCCGTAATACTCTCGCTCTCTATCATGTGAAGGTTTCCCTGCTGGTAATAGAACTGGGCCTTAAATATAAATCTGGCATTTCTTTTCTTTTTCTTGAATAATTAAAGTATAGATAGAAGAATAAAGGTAGCATTTGATGATAAAAAGCACGTCTCTTTTAAAAATTCATAAATCCATTCTAAAATTTTCTATCTTTCCTCAACCTATCACATTTTTAACTCTTTTATATACATGTCTATATCCTAGAACACTTGTAGCAACCCAACAATATTTCTATCTTTGTTATATCTATATCTTCTTTCCTATAACATTAACCAAACACAACGTAATAAAAATCCCCTTATAACACCTATAAGATACTTGATTCGGTAATAGATTCTTTGGAATGAATGGCATTTCTCTTTCAATTTTTGTTTGAGATTTTCCAAGGAGGCATGTAAATTCAGTTTTGAAGCAGAGAGTAGCAGCGCGGCTCGAATGTTTAAAGCTTGAAAAGTTACACTATACAGGCGCATGGACTATTCATTTTCCTGCACATTCAAAAGCTGTCCTAACACAAGTGAAAACATGCCGTTTGAAAATTGAGATAGGACAGCTTCTGATTGTCTTCAACTTTATAGAAATAGACAGTTGAGGGAACTGCTCCTGAATCTACTCATTTTCTTCCTTCTTATTGAAGGAATTACTCCTGAATCTACTCACTTTCTTCTTTCTTATTGGCAGCAACCTTGAATGGTTCACTCAAACAAACAGATTTCTCATTCAGACTTACAAGGACACTATGTTTGACAATTCTATACAGCACATAATGCTTGATTCGGCCATCAGCATATCCATGATCTAAAATCCCCCCTCAGGAGCTCTCAGTCTTGTCACTGACCACATAACGGTTCTCTTTACTACTCAAACCTGATGAATGAAGCTGCTTTCGCTTCTTTACAAGCTGTAATGCACCGTGTCTGTCACCTTGAGCTTCCTTAGAATCAGGCTGCAGACAGAGCATTTCAAAAACTTGAGTGTGCAAATATTATACAGACATGACAATGGTTTACGGTCAACCTCTAGAAGCTAAATTATGTTTATAGGAATGCCACATGCCATGGGAGTACTAAACTGAGACCTTATCATAAATCAGTCTCACGGTGGCAAAAGTGAAAGAAGCAAATGATGGAAAAATACTTAAGTTAGATGTTAGGAACAATCATCATGTTTCTATTTCTGTAAAAGAGTGAGACAACAAGTGTTCCACACAATCCTACTAGACTGTTCAACTCAATGAATGGGACGGGTGGAAAAATAAGAACTCACTCAAGCTTCTACATTCAAAGTTGAGATACTTTTCCAACACAAGCAAATTGCCAAGATATAAGCAAAATTGACATTATATAATTTCAGAAACCTAAGCCCATGTTAAGAATTCAAATAATCTTTAGCCAGGGAATTTTCTTGTTTTCACCATTGGATGTCAGTTAGTACCCATCAATCTATATTATGTTGAAAGCTCAGACAAACAGTGATCCTAAAACAGAAAGGTCAAGCCTCCAAAACACGAGTTTTTACCTTAATGGCTAATGCTTTATCAAAGCTTTCAATTGCGCTGTCAGGCTCCCCAAAGTTCAACTGTGCTCTGCCAAGGGTGATCCATGCCTGAGAAGGCCACGGCAAAGAAAAAAGTGAGAGAATAATTTTAACGAACTTTAAAGGACAATTTTTTTGAGTTAACTAGAATTGCACCAAGAGTTTCTTTTAGTTATAACTAGAACTGCACTAAGAAATAGAAAGTGATTTATGAAACTATATTTCATGAATGCTATGCTACACCACTAACTGTAACTGCAATTTAGCAAAATCAGCCACATCTGCCAATCGGTTGACATTCTAAGTGAGACAAGTTCCACTACTACCTGACTTGTGTATAGCTAAGGAAGCACTACATTTAGGAGGGAGGGAAACAAAATTTACTTGTACATTACAAGAAAAGGGACAGATGGAGGAAAATTTCCAAGGAGAAATAAAAGCAGAGACAAGGAGGTGTCAACAGTCCAGTAGTCTCAGACATAAACTTGCATGTATGGCAAACTAGGGTAAATTATACGAAGCAGTGAAATATTCAACAAACAAGTTCATTTAAAGGGCTAGTTGAACTAGGGTGAATTAGATGGCACCGTAATAGCATCCTGCTAACAAAACATGAAAGCAGAATAGCAACCACATTGTAGAGTATGCCATTGGTATACCTCCGCCCATGACGATTCCAACTCAGTTGCTCCTGTCAATAAATTCCAAAGTAAATTGAGGTTCCTAGGACTTTATATTTTCAGAAAAATGCAAAATACAACATATATTTGTAGAACAATCAAGGCAATAAACACAGGTTGAAATTCATGAATGAGAGATGAAAAGGCATGGAACTCACGAGTTGCTGCCTTCAGTGCACTCCAGGGATCTCCAATTTCAAGCAAAACTTGTGCCTTTTGCTCATGTAAGACTGCATTTCCAGGCATCAAATTAAGAGCAGCCTCCCATTTCCCAAGTGCCTCACGATATTTTCCATCCTTCAAAGAGATAGCAAATCAAAAAATATATTCCAGCTGTTGCATAAAATGTCATCATTATTTACTTAAGCAAAGCATAGAATAAACTCGAGCCTGTGCTTCCAAATAGAGTTTCTTCTTCAATTTGTCTT
>Ga0325414_1000631_pt1 | contig 29961 bp, 20 predicted proteins | sample PopdelMetagenome_8_FD_206183 | JGI IMG/M metagenome (GOLD analysis project Ga0325414, IMG submission 206183) | Populus deltoides microbial communities from Bellville, Georgia, United States - Leaf-PdKOR-R3 | ecosystem: Host-associated > Plants > Phyllosphere > Phylloplane/Leaf | place: USA... | reverse complement strand
AGGTTTAGTTCAGTTACTACTGATTTGGGGCTCTGCGATTTCCCGCCCAGACTCGAAGGCGGCTATTTTTCATTGATCACTCTTGCTTTTTTTTCTCCTCATTCCATCCGACACCGTTTGGCCCAACAAGCCTTCAATACAACTGGTGATATTTATTGTTTATAAAATAATTAACAAAACGTAACCATTAACAAATTATTATTACTAATAGATTAACAAAAAAAAAAAATTGAGTTTTTTTCGTGTTCATTGTTGCAAAATACGCTTTGGTCTATATAGTTTTTGTTCTTTGCATTACCTGTTCCTTGTAATTTTAGTTAACCTTTCAAATATAAAAATTTGTTTTTCTAATGTTTCACTCCCTTGATGTTGTATTAAAATTTAATTTGGTTCTTAAATCTTTTGAAAAACTTTAATTTAGTCTCTAAAGTTCTTTACTTTTACATTTTTGGTCCCTATAGTTTTAGATGTTAATGTTTGAATCCTTGAATGTAGCAAACAGTGTGATTTATTCTTTGAAATTTTTGCAAATATTCAATTTGATCCCTTAATATTTTTTATATTTTTATATTTTTTTGTCATTTATGTTTAGTTTTAGGTGTTTAAAGTTAAATTTTATTTTTCTCACATTTAATTCCCTAAATATTAAGAGATATAGAGAAATTCCCTAAAATAATAAAGAATAATAAAAAATAAGAAACATTACAGTAAATTTCATTCAAGCCACAATAAAGATAAATATTTTCATTAAAAAAATGAATAAGAAAAAGGGATTTTTAACTAAAATTTTTTTTTCATGAATTTAAATTATTAGAATTCATGCAAATATTTATTTAAATCATCTTAAGTTTTTATTTAAAAATTCATGTTGTTAATAAAAATATATATATGTTTTATCAAAATAGGAAAAATGCATAAAAATGAGAATTTTGACTAAAGGAAATTTTTTTCCCATGATTTAAATCCTCCAAATCCTTTTGAATATTTATTTAAATTTTCATAGAATTAAATTAAAATTAGCTTTGAAAATAAAAATTGCCTTTGCTTTTTTCTCTATTCCAAATTTGATTGAACCAATGTTACTGTTGACCATCAGACTCTCTATAACCTATACTTATAAAATATTTACAAGTTCATTTATTTTTTATATTTTATTATTTTTTAATTTAGTCTTTAATTAACTGATGTGAAACCTATCGAAATTAAATAAAATTCGCAAATCCAAAATCTATCTAATTCAAGTTTGCTGAAAATAGGATGAGCTTATCACAATGGAAGAGCTGCTCCAAGGCAACAAGACTATAAACCAACTCAATCACAACACCTACACCTGCATACAAGCAAAAGGAGTATAAATTCACAACAAAGATTGGTCAATTTTTTGAAGAGTTGAAAGTTCAATCAAGAATTAAGATTGACAATCAAAGGTCAGCAAAAATCAGAATATTATTAACCAGAGAAAAGTGTGCTGAAAATTATTCTCAAGAGTATTTATACCCCAATCCAAAAACCCTGGTTTCCCTAATGGGTCACATATAAATCCAATTTAAATAATAATCAACCCAAGCTAAAACTAGCTAAAACTAATTAAAATAAATAAAATAAACAAGTCTGAAACCCAAACAAGTGTTTCCTCACAAAATATAGAAAGTTTAATAGCCCAACTAATTTAATAAGACAAGTTCGGTTATTTCCGCATTCTGTCTAACAACAACAAAGCTCAACTTCAAACGAATGATTCTCTCTCGTCTTAAAGAATTATAAGGTGTGCCATATACCATTGGAAATGTATGGAAGTCTAGTTTTCAACCCAACTGGAATAACCTCAAATTTCGACCTGTAGATCCAAATACGATAAAAAAAAGGTAGCGAAAGGTCAAACTGATCGAATCTAGTTTTCTTCTCACAATCCTTGTGTAATGGTCTTGGTTCTACCAACAAGCCTTTTTTGAACATGAATAAGATTAATCACAACTTGCTCCTCATTATTTAATATTCTCCTGAAGTCTATCTTAGCCCACGTATCTTGAAGAAGTTCATTGAAAGCCTCTTTGAACCTCTTAGCTCTAAGCATTGTAATTGGACTAACCAGAACCTCCAATAAATCCTTTGGTACTTGAATCACATCATTAACTTTCATCACTATTTTATAAATTATTAGTTCATATATTATTTATTTATTATATTAAGCATGCACATCATCTTTCCATTCCTTAATTAACAAAATTCATGATACTATAAAAACATGTCCATAACATTGATATTGTCTTCTCTTACATTACAAATTAACTTGTAATCTTGCCTGCAACATAATACGAGCACAATAACTACTACTAGTAATTTTTTTTAAAAAAACTAAAAGGTATGAATGAGTAAAACACTATAGTAGTCCACAATGTTTTCCCACCCTTTCTTTTAACAAGAATTGAAATTGAAAACAAACCCAACAACGCTGTATAAAATCCTGGCACACCATGTTTTTTTTTGTTTTGTCCCTTTGAAATTTCCTTGGTGAATACATTTCAAAGTTGTATTTAGGGTCAAATCCTATAAACATATCATACCCTTAGTTATATTATTACAAAATATGGATATATCTATGCAGTCTCTTATAATACTCCTTATGACTTCCTTCCATAAACTATTTACCCTTAATTTTAGCTCTTCATAGTTGTACTAGTGTGCTTAATCCTAAAATCGTCATCCAATATTGTATTAAGTGCTTCATTGGATATGTTTAGGTACGCAATAATAATTATAAGCAATTTTTTAGCTATCCAAGTAGAATTAATTACTTTTGTAACAATCCGAAGTTTCATAGGGGTTCATCATAACAGAATTCATCTCCTAGTATAATGTAATACTCATGTAATTTCACAATACAATAACCTTATAAAACAGAATATCATATACATACATTCATAACATTTTGTTTACACATTCATACATTCACATCCGCGTTCCATTACAATTATCGATATAAGTCATTTTAGAAGTGCTAAATGGCAACTAGTACATTCGCTTCTTCCAAATACATAACACCTAAAACATGTTCCTTTCAAAATATATGGACTCATGGAAAGGACTTTCCTATGCACCTTAATTGTATGATGTCCCTGTTACAAAAGCAAAATGGATACAAGAGGTATAAGTAATCTAAAACATGACAACAGATAACTAAAAGCATATCGACGTTACTTCTGTTTATAATCTAAGTGAGTATAATCTTTTCGTTACCCCTTACATACATAATACAACCTTAATATTTCTTCAACTATAATATCCTTACTCTCACGTCCCAACCTTCCCATAGGTGTGGTAGGGACCAAAGTTAATTCATTTATCGTAGTTATTTTAATCCATTTTATTTTGGTCACCCTTTGCAAGACCACTAATATGTTATCCACCTTATTTCAACCCAGTCATCCATTCGAATGCTATTAACCATGGCTAATCCTAATATGACCACCCAGCCATCCATCTCGGATGTCATTATCCGTAACTAATCACAATATATACACTTGGTCATCCATTTTGAATGCCATTAGCCGTAGCTAATCACAATATACACACCTGGTCATCTATTCGGATGTCATTAGCCGTAGTTAATCATAATATACACACCTGATCATCCATTTCAGATGTCATTAGTTATAGTTAATCACAATATACACACTCAGTCATCCATCTCGGATGCAATTAGCCGTAGCTAATCACAATATACACACCTGATCATCCATCTCAGATGCCATTAGCCGTAGCTAATCACAACTTCCAATCCAATCACCCATCTCGGATGTCATTAACTGAAGCTAATCATAATACTCATTCGAACAATCCATAACAGTTTAGCATTCCCTATAACTCAATAATAAGTCCTTCATAACACTCATACAAACATTTCATAATAGTTTAACATTCATTATAACACCATAATAGACCCTTCATAATACTCGTTCAAACATTCGATAACAGTTTAATATTCGGTATAACATAATATTATATCCTTCGTAATACTCATACAAACATTCCATGACAGTTTAATATTCACTATAACACAATAATAGATCCTTCATAATACTCGTTCAAACATTCCATAATGGTTAACATTCATTAATATGCAATAATAGACTGTTCGCGATACTCATTCAAATATTTCATAACAATTTAGTATTCACTATAACATAATATTATATCCTTCGTAATACTCATTCAAACATTCCATAACAGTTTGGTAAGGCCTGACCCACTTCCCCTTGTAAAATATTGTCCGTTATAGCTCGGCCCAACCCGACTTCCACACCTTACGGTTTTGTTCCTGGCAGCTCATAAGCCCCAAAACGTGTCCCACAAGATTAGGTATCAATTGCCTTAATATGCCCTGGCTCTGGACACTCTACTCTCGATGTTAGATGTTACAATCCCCCCACCTTAAGAATGAGTCGTCCTCGGATTTGATACCATATGTAAGGCCCGACTCACTCCCCTTTGCAGAACATTATCCGTTATGACTTAACCCAACCCAGCTTCCATGCCTCATGATTTTGTTTCTGGTAGCCCACATGCCCCAAAACACGTCCTACAAGGTTAGGTACCAACTGCCTTAATATGCTCTAGCTCTGGACACTCTTCTCTCGATGTTGGATGTTATAAGTTCAATATTGACTATAACATAATATTATATCCTTCATAATGCTCATACAATAATAGAGTATTCCATAACAATTTAGTATTTACTATAACATAATAATAGATCCTTTGTAATGCTCGTTCAAATATTCTATAATGGTTAGCATTCCGTAATATACAATAACAGACCCTTCGTAATACCCATTCAAACATTTCATAATAGTTTAGTATTCATTATAACATAATATTATATCCTTCGTAACAACATTACATAATGGTTCATTATAGTATTCACTATAACACAATAATAGATCATTCATAATGCTCGTTCAAACATTACATAATGGTTTGGTATTCACTATAGTACGATAACTAATTTTTCATAGTGAATTCATTTCGAGAAATTATCATTATGCTAGAAGGGGGTGGAAGTCACCTACCCGTTCCTCCTGTACCTGCCCTTGTCTAGTCGAAGGTCCGATCCTGGTTGCACCACCTAACACATCAATGGTCACAAATAAGCACATTTGCATTCCGTAATCACATAACTCATCACCATACATATTTCAAGAATACATATGTTCATATTAAAGTGTTCCATATTACACAATCATACAATGAAATAATTATAAGCATTTAAGTCCACTCTAGTATGGAAGTCTGTTGCACAAAATTGTTAGTGAAAGCTGGTTCACAGGTGATGCGGAATTCATGAGCGAAAACTAGTTGGTAACACAAAATTCGTCAATGAGAACTGATTTGCTGGTGACACAGAATTCATCAATGTGAACTGATTCACTGAAGACACTAAATTCATCAATGAAAGTTGATTCGTTGGTGCCATAAAATTCATCAGCGAAAACTGATTTGTTGGTGTTATATAATTTGTTAGAGAAAATGATTCATGGGAGACATTGAATTCGTTAGCAAAAGCTGATTCGCTAGTGACATATAATTCGTCAGCGAAAACTGATTCGCTGGTGATACCGAATTCATTAGTGAAAACTAATTGCAGGTGACATAGAATTCATTAGTGAAAATTGATTCGCTTATGGCCCAAGATTCGTTAGTGAAAACTAGGTCATTGTCGACTTAGAAATCATCAATGCAATCCAGTTCTGTGGTTGACGCAAGAAATTATCAGCGTACTTAGTCTACTATTAACTTAGAAATCATTGACAAAAACTACATCGCTGCCGACCCAGAAATCATTAATGCGATCCTGTTTTATGGCTGACGTTGAGGTCGTTAGCACTCATAAGCTACTACTGATTCAGAAATCATCAACTCAACTCAGTTCTATAGTTGGCGCTGAAATCGTTAGTGCAAATAGGTTACTGCTGACTCATAAATTGTTGACAAAAATTGAGTCGCTATTGACCTAGAAATCATCAACGCAACCCAGTTCTACGGCTGACGCTGAAATCGTCAGCGCACATAAGCTATTACTGACTCAAAAATCATTGATGAAAACTGAGTTGTTACCAACCAAGAAATCGTCAATGCAACCTAGTTATACGGCTGACACTAGAATCATCAGCGCATATAGGCTACTACAGACTTAGAAATCGTTGACGAAAACTAAGTCGTTTCTGACCTAGAAATCATCAACACAACCCAGTTCTACAGTTAACGCTAAAATCATCAACGCATATAGGCTATTGCCGACTCAGAAATCATCAACGCAATCCATGTCACTGTCAATTCAGAAATTGTCAGTGACGATGGAGTCGCTTTTGGTTTTACTCTTTGCCTCAACTAAGCATAAGGTCTACGTTAAACTTTCCCCTTTCATAACTCACCCCTAACCAAGTTCGAACATATACCAAATTCAATCTCATTCAAATTTTATCACAAGATCATCAACAATGTAAATCAAATCTCCACATGCATATTCTTCTAAAGAATCCCCTAATCATTACTTTAAATTCTCAATGGTATTATCCAAATTTATCAATATAATTAGTAACAATTCAACAACACACAACAAGTTCCTCTTCTATGCTATTTCATGCCATTTTAAAGATGTTCATCAAGTGAGGTTTCTTCATGCTTCCTCTTCTTGGCCGTAATATAGTTGCATTTTTTCAATCAATCTTTTGCATGCATTTTATCAAGTTTAACACAAACATATTCCCAACAACATGTCATGCTCATACATTTAACCATTTGATTCCTAATTAAACAAGTTCATCTGTTACCCACATAAAAGCAATGCATTTACATGGTGTGATTTCCACTACAGTTTCAGCATGCCTTTAAGGTTTAACAACAATACAATTTTGCACATATGCCTTCATTTCAACACATTTTCACATACTATCTTCAATCACACATGTAAAAATTAAGTCATTAACATACACATGGATTCTGTTCTGGGTTTAAACATGATTCTAAGAGTTTAACAAGGTCTTAACCCATGCATTTCATCATCAAATTTCACAATTTGCCTAATTTCTTCACTTGGCCAGCCCTACCTGTAAACACCCAAAAAAAGTAAAGCCAGAAATGACTCCACCATCGCTACCGATTTCTCAATCGGCAGCAACACAATTTTGGCTGCTGATTTCTGAATCGGTAGTGACATAGTTTGGCTACCGATTTTGAATCGGCAGTAACAGTTTTTGGCTGCCGATTTCTGAACTGGTAGAGACACTATAAAACCCAACAAAAATTAATGTTGGACTAGCCTATTCTAGAGGAGAATTGGAATAGAAACCAGCCCAAGATAACCCAAAAGGGGGATAAGGACAACCTTGTCCAGTACCCAAACACCCTACCTTATTAAGAGGGGGTATAAATGCAAGGAGAGAGAAAAGGTGACATTTCCTCTCCTTAAGATCCAACTGTAACTTTGTTGGAAACAACTCTCTCTCCCAAAAAGAAAACTGAAACCAACCAGCTACATGTAAATCTCTTAAGGTGTTGTGTGAGAAGAGAGTTAAAGGGAAATAAAAGTGACAAAAAACATGATGGAAGCAGGAGCCTAGACCTTCTTCTAGAACCGACAACAGTCATTGCTGCAGCATACATACCCCTCTTCTAAGCAGAAATCAAACCCAACCAGCCTGCATGCCACTTTCTTTGAGTGTAGAGTGAGAAGTGAGTTAGGAGACGAAGAGAAAACCAAAACCATGGGAGAAAGAGGAGCCCAGAGGGCCAGCTGGACAACAAGAGAGGGAAGGAAGAAGACCGAAAAAAAGAGGAAGAATAGACCACCGAAACTTACAAAGAACTTGTTAAATTCTTGAGGTATGAACTATACCACTTCTCCACTTGTTCTTGGGGCCTTGGAACTGAAAAGGAAGAAGAAAACGCTAAGAAAAACCAACGAAAATGGGGCTGAATAGGGGACCAAATTTCAGAACAGTTAACAAAAAAAAATGAACAATTTTGAATCTATAAACTTAGGATGATGGCCGGCCATAGTGAGGGCTGGACATAATATGAGTTAAAAGGGTAAATACAAAGATGATGACTTTGTTAAAAGGTGTATTTGGTGCTAATGATAAGAATTTTGCTTGTGTTTGATAAAATTATATGATAATATGTTAGAATGATGTTATATGCAGAATTATGTTATCTTTAAACCTTGAAGAGCATGCTAGAGCTGAAAAAAACAGAGACCATGTTAGGTTAATACCCAAATTCTATTTGCATGATTGGTGAAATTGCATGTTTATGAACCATATGAATGAATGTATGATTGTGTGTGCTAAAAATCTCAGCGTCAGATGTGAAATTATGTTGCGTTGATGATCTATGAGTTGGTAGCAACTCAATTTTTGTTAGCGATTTCTAAGTTAACTATGAACCATATATGTTGACGATTTCAGTGTCAGCTGTGAAATTGTGTTGCGTGGATGATTTCTGAGTCGATAGCGACTCCGTTTTCGTCAATGATTTCTGAGTTAGGTGTGAACCATGCACGCAGATGATTTTACCGTCAGTTGTGAAATTGTGTTACGTTGACGATCTCTGAGTCGACAGTAACTCAATTTTATCAACAATTTCTGAGTTAGCTGTGAACCATGTACATTGACAATTTCAACATCAGCTGTGAAATTGTGTTGTGTTGACGATCTCTGAGTTGGCAGTGACTCAATTTTCATCAACAATTTTTTAGTTAGCTGTGAACAATTTTTCAGAATGCAAATGTGTTGATTTATGGCCATTGATGTTTCAGAATGCAATTGGGTTATGATTGTTGATTAGTTTTGGCTAATGGTATCTGAGATGGATGATCGAGTTATGCTTGATGATTAGCTCGATGTCGCGGTCGCACAAATTAATTACTCTATCTTAAAACACAACATAACACACAAGATAGTATAGAGCAAGCAATATGTTGATCTCACGAGGAAGGTTCAAGTCAGATTTTTATGCTATATGATATGCAATTTGGAGGGTTTGGAAGTTATCTAGGCTAAAGCAAAAGAAAACAGAAAACTATCAAGTGAAAATTAAATAAAACCGAAATTTATCAAGAAAACAAACCTTGGTCGCAAGTAAACATCCACCTACAGAAATCAGAACTGATCATGGAAACAAAGTATCAATTTATATTTTGAATATTTATCTCTTCTTAACGTTGGTTAGTTAACGGATCCATCATATAACTAACCCTAACCATCAAACAACTACAATGTCCGAACTAGTAATTTAATTCAATGGCAGCCTTAAGAACTAGATAAGTTGATTAATCAAGAAAACATAACTATCCACAGTCTGTGTTTGATTTGATTGAATGTTCTCCCTAAGATTAATAATGTAGATCCGCCACAATTATTAAACTCAGTTGTTTCACAAGTTCATATACCACAACTCCGATTTTGATATCAAACTTAACAATATATTGTGTACAATAATAACTTAGAGTCCGCTCTAGCAATTAAAATAAACAATTATAGGAAAAATAAATATAGGAGAACAAACATATTCATCATATAAACTGAAAAGAAAAGGTAAAATAAATCTCACAGTTCTTAAAATTCGAAGGTTTCCATCTTCTCACAACCAAGAAAAAGAGTTTAGCCTTACATGTTGATTGAACAACTAATCACAAAGAAAGAAAGAAAACATGATTTCAAGTTTGTGGAGGAGAAGGGGTGTTTTTTCTCTCTTGCCTGACTGTTCTCCCTTCTCTTCTCTCATTCTTTTTATATTCTAGGAAACCCTGGTCTCTATTTTACAAAATAGTCCTCCTTTAAGTAGACAGTTTACATTTAAGTACGTCAATAGCTATTTTCCTGAAAAAAGAGAAATAGCCTTGCATGAAATCTTCAAGCTTTGATATAGAGGAGGTAAATTGTTGAAATAAAAATTTGGATGTCATTTTAGATGCTTCGGAACGTAATTTGGACTCGTTTCTTCATGAAACCTGTTTATTGGCAGAATTCAGTTATCATATTTGAAAAGTCATATCTCCCTCATATGACATCTTTTTTGGCTGACATTTGGAGCATTGATAGGTATTTTAGTTAGGAATCTAAAAAAATTAAGTTTGCATGCAATAGACTTCTATAGCTCAAGATATTCAAGTCAGAATGTTTGAAGGTCAACACTAGCAGATTGCAAGATTTGACTTTGAAGGCTGCGGTTTCCATGCTCTTTCTTATTTTATTTTCTTGTCTTAGATGTACAGAAAGGTATAGTTGTTAGCTGTTTATGCTACTGGAATCACTTCATTTTGACCTCTAGAGCTCACGCTTTGCACAAAACATCGACTGAAGGTCAAATCTTCCAATTACTCCAATTTGCATCTTTCATCCAATAGTACCTTCAAAACATAAAACAAAGAATATCAAGGCATTATATATATAAAAAATAGTCAAAACGCTAGTTAAATGTGGGTGAAACTATCAAATAATATGGTTGCATCAATTAGCTTCGCCTAATGGCATCCGAGATGGATAGCTAGGTTGTGCTTGATGATTAGCTTCGATAATGGCATCTGAGATGAATGACCGGGTTATGATTGTTGATTAGCTTCGGCTAATGGCATCCGAGATGGATGATCGGGTTATGGTTGATGATTAGTGTCATAACCCAATTTTTGACCATTTTTATATTATTATTATTACTATTATTTTTACTGAAAATGATAATAAAAAAAGTGAATGATGATGAAAAGCAAAAAAAAAAAATGAAGAATAAATTAAAATTGGGTTAAGGCCAACATGATTGGAAGTTTTGGGGATTAATTAAACTTTGGAATTAATTCAACTAATCAAATCAAGGGTTTAATTGGAGAATTGATAAGTTTTGATACTTAATTGAGCTTGGAATTAATTTAATTAATCCAATCAAGGGTTTAATTGGAGAATTGATAAGTTTTGAGACTTAATTAAGTTTAGAATTAATTTAATTAATCCAATTAAGGGTTTAATTGGAGAATTAATAAGTTTTGAGATTTAATTGGACTTGGATTTAATTAAATTAATGAAATCAGGGACTTAATTGAAACATTAGCAAAGTTTGGGGTTAATTAGGGGCAAAATTGCAACAGATTAAAGTCTAAGGATTATCTTGTAAAAAGCGCCAAAATACAGGGGTCTAATTACAATTTACAAAGGGGCTTGATTGCACGATTTCAGAACTTCAGTGACCAAATTGAAAATGGTCATTCCATCGTACAAACGGCACCGTTTTGAGAAGCTGTTCATTGCCTTCTTCCTCAAGAGCCGTTTCTGGCAGTAATGGCTTTGAAACCGTTTTAAATGGTTGATATTCTCTGGTTATAAAGCCAGAGAAGATGAGAGAGCGCAGGGGGGATCACAGGAGGAAAAAAGAGCAGAACTGGGGCGACTACAGGAAAGAAAAACAGAGGAAAAGAGGAAAAAACTGAGGGGGAACTGGCAAGAAAAAACTGAGGGGGAACTGGCAAAAAAAAACCTAGGAGACAGAGGACGAGAGGAAGAAAAAAGGCGAAGAATGAGAGAAAAGGAGAGATTGAAAAAAACTAGGGAAACTGAGAGAAGAAGAGACCCAGAACAGGCGGAAAAAAAAAGAGATTAGGAGAGCGACCGAGAACGAGGGGAAATACTGGAGGAAGACGAACAATAAAAAACTCAAGGGAAGACAAGGGCAGGTTGAAGCAGAGGGAATGGAAGAGAGAGTTCCTTCATAACTTCTGCAGCCGCAAATAACAAACGAACAGAAACATACCGGAGGGAGCACAGAAGATCAATAAAATACCAGAAGCACGGAACAAACCATTCATAGAATAATAAGAACGAAGAAGAAAGAAGGAGAAAAGCGTTCAGCAGGCCAGTCTTCCTTACGTTTTCGTTTCCAAAGTTACCAGGTAAGTAAACTTTGCATTCTTTGCATTTCATTTTAATTCATGATTTACTGTTTATTTTGAGATTATAGCTCGGTGCATTCTAAGTTAACCTCTCTGCCTGATTATACACGCGTGTCCACTGTTGCCCAGCCGGGTCGCTGGCTTGGGCCAGTGACCTGGCCGGCTGGTTGGGCCTAGTCCAGTCCATGTGGGCTAAGCTAGGCCTAGCCCAAAAAATATATGCTGGGCCGGGTCGGGCCCAGCCTAGCCCCAAAAAAATAAAAAATTAAAAAAAGTAGAAAAAATAAAAAAAATGTGTATGCATGAATAAAAATAATGTAAATTTATTGGTTTATTCACTGACGCCAAAGTCAGGAATAAAAATACCTGTTTAAATTTATATTATTTTTTTTCATTGTATTTTATTTTATTTAGATAGAAAATAAAAAATATATACATGTGTAAAAAAAATAACTTTTTTATGTGAATATTCAGTGGTGCCAGAGTGAGGAATATTATAAGCAAATTATCATATCATAAACTAATAAACATTTAGCAATTTAAGACAAAATCAGCAATGCAGTCTGTCACAGGCAGAACGTTTACGGGGTGATAATATCTTTCTTTTTACGTAACCAATCCCGAGCCATAGAATTTCTGTTGACCAGTTAGGGTTCCTAGTGACCATAATACTAGGTGGCGACTCCTTAAACAAGACCTTTTCCCCTAAAAGAACAAGATGCCAGATATCTGTTCTTTTTTCCATAAATCGAGATTATTTTTAGGGCCGCCGCGATGTCAGGTGCGACAGGATGGCGACTCCACTGGGGATTTTTAGGATTAAGCTTTGCCTTTTGTCTTATTATTGCTATTTTGTTTGTTGTGTTTATTTGTTTATTTTTCCTGCATTTACTGCTTTAGCATGCATCCTTATTTATGTTGCCATGCATCACGTTGATAGCACACACTTTGCAACCTAGGATAAGTGGGGGAGTAACGGTACCCCAATGGCTTTAGCCTGGGTAAGACTCGTGAAACCATCCAACTCTCGCTTGATTGTTTACTTGGAAGTGGTTGATATGCCAAACTGATATTATTCAGGGCCTTTATTTTCACACTACTTGTAAGCCTCATATCGACCTTTCATGGACGATCACTGAGCATGCGAGAGACCCTTTGAAACTAGATAATGACTAACCCTTTGATGCACTCAACAACTAGGATCTTCCTATTAGGTTGTCATCCCATAAAGGGCGAGTCCGCATTTCATATGCATTTTTTTAATTAATTATTTCAGCATTTTTGCATAAATTGCATGATTTACATTTAGCAGGTTGAAATATAGGTTCCCTATTGAAACCTATCTATAACACTCGTTCAAGAAAAAAGACAAATGGAAAACGAAGAAAAAGCCCAGTTGGAAGCCCAACATCAAAAAGAGATGGATAATCTTAAAGAAGAGGTCGCAAGGCTTACTAGTCTACTCGAGCAGGCCTTGAGAGATAAATTCAGAAAAGCAACACTTATAGCTCAGCCTGAAGATATGCATGTAACTCATTTTGATCCACAGAATTTGGGGGCAAATAGGGTGTCATCTGAATTTTAACAAGCTATGCATTTCCAGCCAGCATACCCCTCAAGAATTTTGTCTACCATTGATTCTATCGAGAAAGAATCTCAAAAGGGCAAGATGCTAAAAGAAGAGGGTTTGGAAAAATGGACCGCCCTAGAAAAGAGGATAAAGGCAATTGAGGGAAACCATTTGTGAGACCTGGTGAAAGCTGTCAATATGTATTTGGTGCCTAACGTAGTCATTCTTAAGAAGTTCAGGGTGCTGGAATTTATTAAATATACGGGAACCCAATGCCCTATAGCTCATCTCAAGGCATACTGCAACAAAATGGCTGAGGTGGTTGATGATGAGAAATTGTTCATTCATTTCTTTCAAGACAGCTTAAGTGGCGCTACCCTCACTTGGTATATGCGATTGGATAATACCAAGGTTAAAAAATGGAAGGACTTAGTTGATGCCTTCATGAGGCAATATAAGTTCAATATAGACATGGGCCCTGATCGGTTAAGCTTGCAATCTATGGAGAAGAAAAACAAGGAGTCTATAAAAGAATACGCCCGAAGATGGAGTGAGGTAGTTGCACAAGTTAACCCTCCTATGTTGGAAAAGGAGATGATCAGTTTATTTTCCAACACCTTTAAAGCTCCGTACTTTGAATACTTGGTTAGAAGCTTTGCACAACATTTTACTAACCTGGTTGTTATAGCTAAGAGGATTGAACAAGCCATTGGGTTAGGTAAAATTGCTAACCCGATTGAAAAGAATGGTTTCACGGGAAAAGGAAAGGACACTGAAGGTGGTTGCCAAGTCATTTATCATCCTTATAGCTAATTTCTTCACATCGACTACCAGAAATCAACTATTTTGAAGAAAAGCTATGGTGATAGTAGGTCTAGAATGATCTACAAGTGACTTCAATTGATTGTTGAAAAGATGTCATTGTCAAAGAGAATAAATGATTGAAAGATTCTAGAAATTCCAATCAATGATCACTAAATGTTTAGCCCCTTTATGTGTTATCATGCCAGTATTCATAGCCCAAAATGTTGTCATAAGTTCTTTGTTGTTGAACTTCTTTTCTAAAGTTTCAATGAAAATAATGAGTTTGTTATTCAATCATGTTTACGACCTACCATTATTCATTTTTCTGAGAGAGTTTTTTTATAAAGACTCACAAACACATCTTTGAAGCCTTGAGCGATCTCATAGATGCAATTCGTCTCTTTTATCAAAATCAGTTTTCTTATTGGAGTTTTGAAAAAAATTGATCTTGCATTTTGATTCCGAAAATAATTTGATTTTTATTCAAAAACCATATTTTTAATATTTTACTTGTAAAATGACAAGTGAATCAAGCAACTCCATCATTGAAGTGACTAAATTATATATAAAAAAAATGAATAAACACCCTTACCCCATGACTCTTGAATCATGTGTTTTTAAATGTATGAATAATGGTATGTAATGAACTCGTTGCTCATGACTCTTGAAATGCATCTTTGTACTAGATAAGGTCAAAGTTTATTGATCATAGCTGCTTGCGCTTGAAATGAGGAAAGGCCATCTTTGTTATTTCTTTCACATTCTAAAATAAGTACATCCCTTGCGATCCTTTTTTGTGCCTGAATAATTTTTCTTTCATAAAAATCCCGATTAGGATCACACCCTACACTGGGGGGCAAGTGAAATTTAAATGATCAAGAAAGATGATAAAGCCGTGAGAAAGCCAAAAGGCAAAAGAGCCCAAGAAACTCAAATGCTAGGGGGCATGCCCAAATCATAAGAAAAAAAATGATAACCAAGATAAAGTGAGTATGCTCTAGCAAAGCAATGAAAAAAAAAAGGGCAAATCAAAGAAGAGCGGCAAAAGAAAATATGAATGATGTCAAGAGTCAAACTGTTGATCGTGATCTTCAGTCTTGGAAACCCTGAAACACTCTTTGAGCCTTATGAATCCTTTTCTTTCATAGCCAAAAACCACAGCCTACGTTACGTGCCTGTAGAAGTCCTTTCTAATCAAGCAAGCAAGCAACCTAGAACAATAAACAATGCTCTCAAAATGCAAAGAATACTTTTTCATAAGATTCATGACATCAAGAATAAACTACTCATTATTATTCATGCTGATAAAAATGAATGTTCAAAAAGAGACAAGTTTTTCTCATACAAAACCTCGAGCTTTTTCTCGAGCCCTTCACTTTAAAACAAAGGGTCATCTCATAACATATTTCCACTGAAGACCTCATTGCCAAACACAAGAGCAAATAATCTCTTTTCCAAGAAATGAAAATAACCAAGGAGTATGCAAGATTTCAGAAGCAAATTGTTTTAGACTCACATCGAAATAATTTTTGTTTTCAAAATGCAAGATCAAGATTTCAAGATTCATTTTAGACCCATACTCCTTCACCAAACTGAAAAGGAGAGAAATGAGAGAATGACTTCTTAAAACCATTATTTGTCCAAGTCACTGACAAAGCACACTTGGGGGCAAGGACCAATACAAGGGGGCAACATTGTGTCTAAAAGAAAAGGTTCTAGAAAAAGAGATGATAATTTCCTTTAACAAGACAAGGGGGCATTTTGGTTTATAAAAGACAACTTGATCCTTTCAGCAAGTGACACCGAATGTTTTTAACATTGAAACGAGGAGTAATGAGTGATCCTCTCAAATTATTTGACGAGACAAAAAATCTTTAGCAAGCAAGTGGGTCACGATGGGCACCACAAAGGCTGAGTTATGTAAACAAATCTGAAAATAGACTTACATGGGCCAACTCGAGTGGGCTAGAAGCTAAGCGACAAAGAGGACCCAAATCAGAGGTAGCAAGTCCTCATCAATCAAACAGCAAGAAGATTAAGAAGAAATGGGGGCCTATATTTCAAAACAGGTAAAGATGCATGCATATCATCTAAAATTTGAGACATTAGACAATGAGTTTTGATAATTTCATTAGAGAAAATTCTAGCGGAATCCATCGAGTGGAAGACCAACTTGAAATGACCAAAGATTGAAATTGTTTTTGAAAAATTTATCATTTTTGAGAATTTTTCAACCTGGGTAGGCTGTCCATAAGAATTCTGTATTTCTCTACCTCCTTCAAATGCGCCTTCGAGCCTTTGATCATCATTTTTTAGGGCGCTTTTAAGCCCTTATCTCCTTTAAAGTGCGTCTTCGAGCCTTATCTCCTTCAAATGCGCCTTCGAGCCTTTGATCCTCATTTTTATGGCGCTTTCAAGCCCTTTTCTCCTTTCAAATGCGCCTTCGAGCCTTTGATCATCATTTTTAGGGTGTTTTCAAGCCCTTATCTCCTTTCAAGTGCGCCTTCGAGCCTTTATCTCCTTTTAAGTGTGCCTTTAAGCACTTGACCATCCAAGGTAGTGTGTTTCCTAGCCCTACCTCTCTTTTAAGTGCGCCTTCGAGCCCTCACTTCTTTTGAGTGCTCCTCCGAGCCTTCACCTCTTTTCAAAAGCGTCTTCGAGCCTTCATCTCTTTTCGAGTGTGCCTTTGAGCCCTTGACCATCCAAGGTAGTGCGTTTCCTAACCCTACCTCCCTTTTCAAGAGTTTCTTAAAGCCCTTATCTCCTTTCCAGTGCGCCTTCAAGCCCTTATCTCCTTTCAAGTACGCCTTTAAGCCCTCACTTCCTTTTCGAGCGCGCATTTGAGCCCTCGCTTCCTTTCGAGTGCGCCTTTGAGCCCTCGCCTCCTTTCGAGTGCGCCTTCGAGCCCTCGCCTCCTTTCGAGTGCGCCTTCGAGCCCTCACCTCCTTCAAGTGCGCCTTCGAGCCCTCTTCTTCCTTTTAAGTGCTCCTTTAAGCTTTCATCTCGGGGATAAGACACCAATGAGACCTTTTTCTTTATATTTGTCAAAAAAAATCCTCGTCTTATTCTTTATCGGGCAGGTCGCCTGGAACAATTTGACCACTCGCGAAACCCTTTTCGCGTTTTATTCTTGCTATCGGGCAGGTCGCCTGGAACAATTAGACCACTCGTGAAACCCTTTTCGCGTTTTATTCTTTATCGAGCAGGTCGCCTGGAACAATTTGACCACTCGCGAAACCCTTTTCGCGTTTTAGTCTTCCTATCGGGCAGGTCGCCTGGAACAATTAGACCACTCGCGAAACCCTTTTCGTGTTTTACTCTTCCTATCGGGCAGGTCGCCTGGAACAATTACACCACTCGCGAAACCCTTTTCGCGTTTTACTCTTCCTATCGGGTAGGTCGCCTGGAACAATTAGGCCACTCGCGAAACCCTTTTCACGTTTTATTCTTCATCGGGCAGGTTGCCTGGAACAATTAGGCCACTCGCGAAACCCTTTTCGCGTTTCTTTTATCATCGGGCAGGTTGCCCAAAACAATTTGATCCATTTAAAAAAACAAAAAAAAAAAACAAAAAATATGGGTCGTCTTCCAAATGACTTGTTTCTTGATTTGTACTTCTCTCTGTAAAGGTCGTGTGTCAATCTACTATCTTCAAAGTTTTTTTTTTAAAAAAGCAAAAATTCTTTCTGTATCTACCTTTCTTTATAAATTCACTATACAAAGCTAAAAGAAAATGAAAACTTTCTAATATCTTTGCATAGTAAATATTATAAAGAGGGGGCAACTGTCAGAACCCAATTTTTGACCATTTTTATATTATTATTATTACTATTATTTTTATTGAAAAATGATAATAAAAAAAATGAATGATGATGAAAAGCAAAAAAAAGAAAAAATGAAGAATAAATTAAAATTGGTTTAAGGCCAACATGTTGGAAGTTTTGGGGATTAATTAAACTTTGGAATTAATTCAACTAATCAAATCAAGGGTTTAATTGGAGAATTGATAAGTTTTGAGACTTAATTGAGCTTGGAATTAATTTAATTAATCCAATCAAGGGTTTAATTGGAGAATTGATAAGTTTTGAGACTTAATTAAGTTTAGAATTAATTTAATTAATCCAATTAAGGGTTTAATTGGAGAATTGATAAGTTTTGAGACTTAATTGGACTTGGATTTAATTAAATTAATGAAATCAGGGACTTAATTGAAACATTAGCAAAGTTTGGGGTTAATTGGGGGCTCAATTGCAGCAGATTAAAGTCCAAGGACTAACTTGTAAAAGATGCCGAAATGCAAGGGCAATTACAGTTTAAACCAGGGGCTTAATTATAAAATGTTCGGAACTTCACGGGCCAAAACGCAAATGGCCAACTCATATACCAAAACGGCATCGTTTGAAAGAGCACTGTTCATCTTCTTCTTCTTCTTTAACTAGAGACCGTTTCCAGCAGTTATGGGCAGTAATCATCCGCTCACCTCAGTTAAGGACGTTTTAATGTTGTCGCCCCTCTACATGCCGTCCGTTACCACCGATCAGACTCTATAAAACGGAGGAATCACAAGAGAGACAGAACCCAGGGAAACTTTTGGTCACTCAACCAGCAACAAATCCTAGTGCTTTTACCACCATTTGTCTTCGTCTTGAACAGAGAAGACTGGGCAGAGACACAAACAAAGAAGAAAAACTGGGGGAATTGGACTGAAAAGGAGAAGAAAAAACGGGAGCTAAACCCAGACGAGAAACCGGAGAAAAGAATAGAGGAGAATAAAACTGAGAACCAGCAAGAAAAAACCCGAAACAGAGGAAGAACAAGAGGACAACGTAGGAGCATAAAAGGGAACCGAAGCAGAGCTTTGGCTGGTCATCCATCACGCCTCCGTCTCCTGAATCAAAGTGCAAGCCAGGTGAACAAAAACGAAGAAGAGCCAGAGAACAAGAAAGCTTCGCCTCCAACAGACCAGGTAAGTTCTTCCTCTTCCCGCTTTTCATTTTAATTCACCGGCTAGTGTTTACTTTGAATTTTAATTCACACATTCTAACTCATTTCCTCTATTCTGCTCATGCACGCATGAAATCACTTCACGCGTGCTTTCTTTGATTTTTGCCCAGCCGGGTCATTAGCTTGGGCCAATGACCGGGCTGAGCTGGTTGGGTCTAGCCCAGCCCATGTGGGCTGGCTGGGCCCAGCCCAAAAAAAATAGAAAAACAGAAAAATAAAAAAAGTAGAAAAAATAAAAAAAAATATGTATGCATGAATAAAAATAATGTAAATTTATTGGTTTATTCACTGACGCCGGAGTCAGGAATAAAAATACCGGTTTAAATTTATATTATTTTTATTTGTTGTATTTTATTTTATTTAGCTAGAAAAATAAAAAAATATATGTATGCGTAAAAATAAATTTATTTTTATTTATTTATTCACTGGTGCTAGAGTAAGGAATATAAAATATTGATCTAATTTTTTTTTCGTAGCTACGAATTTTTACCAACGCCACAGTTGGAATTATTCGAGCTCGAATATTCACTGGCGCCAGAGTCAGGAATATTATAAACAAATCATCATAGCATAAGCGAATAAATGTTTAGCAATTTAAGACAAAACCAGCAAGGCAGTCTGCCTCAGGCAGAACATTTAAAGGGTGATAATATCTTTTTTTTTACGTAACCAATCCCGAGCCATAGAATTTCTGTTAACCATAGGGTTTCTAGTGACCATAATACTAGGTGGCGACTCCTTAAACAAGACCTTTTCCCCTAAAAGAACAAGATGCCAGATATCTGTTCTTTTTTCCATAAATCGAGATTATTTTTAGGGCCGCCGCGATGTCGGGTGCGACAATTAGTTTTGGTAAATGACATCCTAGATGAATGACTAAGTTGATTATGATGATTGACTTCAACTAATGGTATCTGTAAGAGATGGCGAGTTTGACTTTTGTGATCAGTTTTGGTTAATAACATTCAAGTTGGATGATCGAGTTTAGATATTGCAATTAGCTACTATTAAAAGCATCCAAGGTGGATGATTGAGTTAAGGAGAAGTAATTAACCTCGACCGAAGATTAAACTTCGGCCCCACCACTCCTATGGAGAGGTTGGGGCATATGAATGAGGATAATGCATCTAGCAAAATAATAAGGATTGGACAATGTATATGAGAAGTGAATGAAAGAATGTACTCACCTTCGGTTGATAATAGAAAGTACCGATAACGTCCTTCTAGTTGTTATTATTATGTTTAGATTATTTACAATTCTTATATCCATGTTGTTTTTGTAACAGGGACATCACACAATCAAGGTGCATAGGAAAACCGTTCCACGGGTTCATATATTTTGAAAGGTGCTATGTAATAGTATGTCTTAGGTGTTATGTTGAATATTTGCCATTCGACACTTTTGTAAGGACTTATAATGAAAACTGTAATGGAACATGTATGTGGATGTGCAGACATGTAGATACGATGTCATGAATATATTTATGTGATACTATCTTTTATAAGGATGTTGTGTTGTGAATTCACATGAGAATCATATGAAAGAAAGTATTAGTTGTATAAAATTATCGTTCGGCACTAATGTATAAACTCGTGTTGATAACAAGACTAGAACATGAATGCAAACTCATGAGTATATTAATATGATGTAATGTAAATGTAGGAATATGAAAATATAATATTATGGGTATGTGTATTGAGTATCCATCTCATGGAAATGTTGATTTATGAAAACTATATTTGTTTGATGCCATGAAAAGAAAGGGAACCTAATTACTAATTCACGGAATGTCATTGTGAGAAGTATTGAGAACTTATATATATATATTCCATCGATTTTGGCTTTGAAAAAAATCCGGGTTGTTACAGTTGGTATCAGAGTGCCTAGTTTAGATCCTGAGGATTGATGAAAATGATGTTGTTGCGATTTATTTTAGGATGGTGCACACTTTTTAGGGGGCACGAACCAAGCTACCCTCCATAGAAAGGAGGAGTAGAGGTCGAAATGCCCAGGATTGGCAAGATGAGTATCCATTGGATGATACTACTTCCCATACTCTAGCAAGAGCATCTGGGTCCTTGCGAGGAAAAACCACAAGAGTTTAAGAAGAACAGGTACCAAATCGGAGGAAAGAAGTACCTCCAGTAGAGATGGGGCAGCAAGAAAAAACAGAGGCACATCCATTGACCATACCAATAAGGGTGCCCCCACCGTGTGTAGACCCAGGACTCCTAGCCCAGATTGTTAAAGCAGTGATGGAGGGCATGGCTAGCTCTACAACACAAGAAGTTCCAGCCACACAAATTTTGCAGGTAGCCCTAGAAGTGTCGTGACCACAGGCAGCGTGGTATTACTCGTACGGTTGGTTAAAAGTATGAGAGAAATAGGTTGCAAACTGTATTTGGGGGAATAAGAAGCTGAGATAGGTGGGAGGTGGATTAGGAAAGTGGAGAAGACTATGATCTAGATTAATATACCCGAGGGCTTACGGGTAAATTATGCTACTCAATTATTATCCAACCAGGCCATTACATGATGGGAAATGTCTAACTGTGATGGGCAACCAAAACACTGACCTAGGGCGACTTCAAATTAGAGTTTGAAAATCAGTTCTATTCCAGATACCATTGCAAGGTGAAAGAACAAGTGTTCTTGGCGTTAAGACAATATGATATGTCGGTAGGACTATGAAAGGAGATTCCATGATCTCTCACTATTTACTCTGCACTACATCCTAACCTAAGAGTATATGATTGAGAAGTTGAGAGATGGGCTTTGACAAGAATTGAGGCAAGGGTTGATTGCCTTACAGTTTAAATAAGTGAGAGAACTGATTGAGGCGGCATAAGCTTTGAAAGCTTGTATTAGAGAGGGTCCATAAGGATATCAGGGAACAAGCAAAAAGAGAGATGATGATTTTACCAGTAGACTGCCGTTTCTAAAGAAGGAAAAAAGTGGAATGTTTGAGGCATCCATTAGAAAGGGAACGGTAGCGATGCCGTTTCACTAACAGTCAGGTGGAAAAGTGATGGGTGGACAGACTCACCCAAGAGCAAACCTATCGGGGGGGACTAGTGACCGGGAGAATGTGCATTACCCTCACTGTGTGAAGTGCGAATAAAGGCATCCGAGAGACTGCTCTGTGTCACTAGGACGATGTTTTATATGCAAGGGAGAGGGTCATAGATGGAGAAATTGTTACTACTTGGGGAAAAGATATCATTACTATGGTGAAAGAGGCCATTATAAGAAGGAATGCCCTAACAGAAACATTTGAGAAGCACAGAGTATGCGACAACCAAGTCAAAGTTACCAAAAGTCCATCACAGTAAATAGGCTAGTGAGGTCTTCCCAATCAGGAGCAAACTCCAACCGAGGGAGGCTAGGGGCACAAAATGACCGGACTCCAGAAAGAGTCTTCCACCTAACACAGGAAGAAGTTAGGGTTGCATCCAATATGGTAGCAGGTACACTACCGATGAATAACTTTAATGTGCTTATGTTTTTTGAACTGGGTGCTACCCACTTATTTAGTATTAGGAGAATTGTCACCAAAATGGAAAGAAGGATTCGTAATTGGAACTTCGACAAGAAATAGGGTATGAAATAGAAGTAAATCTGATGCCCTAGAATTATATGATTTCGATATAATCCTAGGCATGATTAGCTGAGTAAGCACAAGGCCAGGTAGACTGTTATACTAAAATTGGTACGTTCCAAATATCGAGGGTTTCGTAGTTAGTGATGATGCCTTGAAGAGAGGACTTGGGGGTGATTAATGTAACATGGGGAAGTGATCGCTTATGTGTCAAGATAGTTAAAGACTCACGGAGAGAATTACCTGATACATGAAAGCAATTGACCTTGATAGATGATTAAACTTCGGCCCCACCACTCTTATGGAGAGGTTAGGGCATATAAGCGAGGATAATACATTTAGCGAAATAATAAGGATTGTACAATGCATATAAGAAGTAAATAAAAGAATGTACTTACCTTCAGTTGATAATGGAAAGTAACGATAATGTCCTTTTAATTATCTATTATTATGTTTAGATTATTTACAATTCTTGTATCCATATTATTTTTGTAACACGAACATCACAAAATCAAGGTATGTAGGAAAGCCATTCTTCGGGCTCACATACTTTGAAAGGTGTTATGTAGTAGTATGTTTTAGGAGTTATGTGTTTGATAAGAACGAACAAACTGGTTGAATGTTTGCCATTCGACACTTTTGTAAGGACATGTAATGAAAACTGTAATGGAACAAGGATGTGGATGTGCGAACATGCAGACACGATGTTATGAATATATTTATGTGGTATTCTCTTTTATGAGGATGTTGTGTTGTGAAATCACATGAAGATTGTATGAAGGAAGGTACTGTTTATGTAAAATTATCGTATGACACTTGTGTATAAACTCGTGTTGATAACAAGACTAGAATAGGAATGCAAACTTATGAGTATGTCAATATGATGTAATGTAAATATATGAATATGAGAATATAATATTATGGGTATGTGTATTGAGTATCCGTTTTGTGGGAATGTTGACTCATGAAAACTGTATCCATATGATGCCATGATAAGGAAGGGGACCTAATTACTAATTCACGGAATGTCATTGTGAAAAGTATTGAGAATTTAATAAAAAAAATTTCACTGATTTTGGCTTTGAAAAAGTTAGGTCGTTACAATAAGAAAGAAGATAAGCTCGATATCATTTTATAGATGTTTTAGACCAAACTTATTGATATGTTAGCGGTCATTAAATCATTAATTCCCTTTGGATGGATCATTACAAATGTTCATTTTTCATGTTTTTCTGTTATTTATTAGTATTTGTAGCCTTATGATATATATAGTTATTTTTGTCATCTTAGCAATATTTTTTTGTCATTTCCTTTTGCTACATGTGTGCAGTATTGAATTAAAAAAAGGTCTTCCACACACTCATTTACTATTTTAACTAGATTTTAATTTCAAGTGTTGAACATATAAAGCTGTGGATTCAATTGTATTAATAAATATCCTTAATAAGCACATCGATCTTATTTATTACAACAATGTTTCAAGATTTATGATATATTGTTCTCGTGGGATTTCAAATGCAAAAGCTGTTGGGGATTCCGACCGGTGATGTTCTGATAATTGCCCATTGGAGGCTTAGCACATTGGCACACAATATTTAACGTGGTTCGGCAAATTGCCTACATCCACGGGAGAGGCCCATATTATTAGAGATAAAGAAATGATACAATACAAATACATAGAGGAGGAGGATCACATCCACTCTACTCAACTCCCTTCTCTCATTGCTGCACTTGCAGCTGCTGTCATTGTAGCCCTGCTCTCTTTCTCTCTTCTCTCTTACACACACTCACACTCTCTCTCTCATTTTGCTCTCTAAATGATTTCTCTATTTATAGGCTTCAATGGCAGCTCCTCTTGCTCCTTTATCAACAATGGTGGCTGCAAACTTTGACATTTAGGATGGACTGCTGCATTTGTCAATGGACGGTGCCGTCCATTAATGGTTGCTGCACATTAATGGCAACAATCCTAACAATCACCCCCTTTGCTATTCATGTGGGGCAATTGTCCTCTTGCTTCTTCAGCATAAGCTAACACCTTACAGCTCTTCCAAGCTTACCATTTTGAGAGCATCTCCAGCTAAGTTTACAGGTATTTGCCACACATTTCAATCACTAGAGTCACCAAAGCACACCTTTTCTCACACCAAAGGATCACTACAACCAGATGGTCTACCACATCACATCTAAAGAGTGTTAATGCTTGTCTTTAGGACACATAACATTCCCCTTTGAGCGTATCAACCATGTTCAGTCCGAAATGATTTATTAAGTCTCACACCAAGGCTTACAACACCCCTTTAAACAAAAATATCTATTTCCAAGTGCGACAGTCATTATGTGAGTATTTTAATGTGATCATAAGCTCACCACTCTTCTAAGAGTTTACTCATCCAGGAGTTGCACATGCCCTCTGTTCCACTCTAGGAACCACGCCTTACTTCTCTGTGAGTCTCTCGCTCTTTGTCCTAAGAGTTCAGGTAGCTCTCTATCTTTAACCATGGGGCAGCCCATTAAAGGTTGATCTATATCTATCTTCATACTCTAAGTATTACAATGCCATCACCGAGCTCACTACCTTGACAAGAGTTAACTTGTTCCCGGAACCTGCGCATGCTCTCTGCTCATTCCTAGCAATCACGTCTTAATGCTCCACAAGTTATCCACTTATTGTCCAAGGCAAATGTTATCTAGCTCATTAATCTTTAGTATGGGGGCAATATCCATCAAAGTCAATTCAACATTTGTCTTCATACTCATCATAGCCATTTCATTGGCTATCCATACATCTGTAACTCATATCTAGCCATTACATCGGCTCTAGGGCATTTTGAACTTGGGCTCATATCATGACCTTCACACCTTTTCTCTAAGGTGCCTTCGCTTGTTGTCATGGGGCGGTCTGAACTTGGGCTCATATCAAGGCCCTCACACCTTCTCTAAGGTGTCTTCACCTTTTATAGGCAGTCGCATCCTCCTTCAGCTAAGATGCTTTAAAGTGGCTCTAAGATTCTCTACCACTATATGGACTATGAGCAAGATTATTACCACTGATTACATAGAAAGAGAGAGTTGCGGTATACGCTGATTAGCACTTAAAAGTGCATTTTTATCAAGGTTTTATATCATCATTTTGCACTTGAAGTATCAATAACCCCTTAACTAGAACATGTTTTATAATAACATGTCTAATAATATAAGATACCTTTAATTTATGGTAAATGTTCATCTTAAATGCAGGCCTATCATATAAATCAAAGGATTGATTGATGAGTTCAATTACTGAGATTGAGAAGACAAAGAGAGGGTTAAGCTTAGAAAAGAGATGCTGGTTCAGTCCAAACTAAACACTGTTCAGTCATTGGGTCATATCTAGAGCTGTAGATCTTCAATTTCAATTTAGTTTATATGGATAGAAAGCTAAGACATAGGCTTAAAACATTCATGCGGAGTCCAAGACTTAATTCTGCTGTTTGGAAGTCCAAATCTTAGCAACAACAGAGAAGTCATAATCTGTCCTGCAGCCTAGACACTGTTTAGTGTTCAGCCCATATCTCGAGTTCTAGAAGTTCAAATGCACCGATTCTTTTTTTGTTGGAAAGCTGAGACAATTTCCTAGAACTTTTATGGGGACAATCTATTCAAATTCTGACGTTAGTAATGACGTTTTGTTAAGACAAGAAGATAAGGATTGTCACCAAGTCAAGATGTGGCCACCCACTCAACAATTAGTCATCAAATCAATAGTTTCAAATTTTGGCCTATAAAAGGAGACATTTTTCATGCATTTAGGCATCTTAGTTTTCAGATCAAGATCATGTTCTTGCTCTCTCTCTTTATATTTTTGTGATACTTAAGTTGTGTTTATATTAATCTCTTGTTTATGTTTTTCATTTCCTTTTCTTTACTTAGTTAACTTATATCTTATTTATGTTATTATCTTGTTTATTTATGTTTCTCTTTTTCATTATGTTTAGCTAAGTTTATTATGTCAAGGTGAAAAAGTTATACTAATGGTGTAAGAATAAGTATAGTATAAACTCAACATGGACTTTAATGTTTGATACTAACATGTTTTGATTTGTTATCTTGTTCACTTTTAATACTTTGCTTGTTAAATAGTTAATCTAGATTTATGTTGTCTTGGCACAACAAATACTTGGCACTTTCATAGCCCAATCGTATGGTATAACGGACACTTGTGTTATGAAAGGAACTTGATTTGTTGTTAATATAAGTTATAATCATGAATACCTGACAACATTTACAAGTATTAACATTATTCGAATAAGATAACTAATGTAATCATGTTAACAATTTATAATCCGATTGGAACCTCCTTTGTGTGTGGTTTCCAGTTGAGTAATAAAAAGAGTTTATACTATACTTGTTTGAAATACCATTAGTGGATCCTCTAACCTTGACAATTGTTTTTATCATTGTTTAATCCTTATATCAATATCACATCTCAAAGCTCTCTTCAACTTATTATTATTATTATTATTATTATTATTATTAATATTATTATATAGTTAACCTCCCTGTGGTTCGACCCCGGTCTTGCCGGGTTATCTATTACTTCAACACTCCTACACTTGGGAGAAGACATCAATCTTTTGGTTGTGTCATACTCCTCGTAATCCTCCATCTCGATTTCTATGTTTGGAGCTTCTACGCCTTTCTGCTTGACAGCTCCACCTACACCGACTCTCTTTGGTGTCTTCGCCTTTCATAGGTGGTCACACCCTCTTAATTAGGTGCTTCTGCAACAGCTCATCTTTCCATCATTGCATGCGAAAAGGTCTTCGCTTGTTGTTTTCATCAAGAGCACAAGAGACTTCCTATTGTACAATTTCTATATAGTCTCTGCTCTGAGCTTCATCTGGGAACTCTTCTTCTCATTGTACTTGTTGTCTCATTATAGTACCTCATTGGATCCTACGGGTACTCCTGCACAATATCTATGTGCCCTCGTGCAATTTCTGTTCTCCAAATTCTTCCTATTCCTTGCTTATGTTTGACAGCAGCTCATCCTGTCACAATGCCTATCAAAGTCAAAATAGGGTCCCAATCTTTATCCCCTTACTGTATTTCTCTTCCATTATCAGGGTCTTTATCAATTCTCCCTTTGTGAAATCACAGTCACCGAATCTAACTTCTTTGGAGAAATCATCACTCCATCAGATCCTTGAACATACAAAAACCCAACTGTTCCCTTGTGCTGTTATGTTGCTAGTCTTCACCAGGTTCATTACAAACTGTTACATATACAAAAATAGTACCATATGGATAATCCTTCAACTAAGCAAGTTCCCAGGAAAGATTGGAGGGGTCACACCGGTCCCACTTAAAACTCAATCTCCTAGCTAGAACTTCTTAGGCCATATCTATCCATCGTACTGTCTTTCCGTATATATAACCATTTGCTAGCTTTGTCGTGACTTTCCTTTACAAGTGATCTAGAATATCTTGGTTTTATACCTGATTTCTCAACATCTGGGGAGACTACCAATGCTTAGATTCATCAAGATTAGTCTTCATCAATTTCTACTTTACACCTCTAATTGTCCACATGATTGGGTGTCCAGAGTGTCCTAATTTTGTCTTCCCTCAAGACAATTAAAATTCCCCCACTTAGCAATTCAACACACGTAATTAGGTAAATGTGTGCGACTTCTTCTTCTTCATCTCCATCGACCACCATGATGACCTTCAAATACTTCCTCATCAGGCAATCTATCTTAATAATTCACCACCACCACTTTCGATCTCAATCTCAACAATCAAACCGTACCATTGCATCCGGAACGATCAAATTAGTTGGAAATAAGTCTGAAATCATCCAAATCGCATTTCAGATGGCTAAGATTTGCTCAAAATAATTCTGGCTTGTAAAACAACCCAGATTCAATCTCAAAACCGGTTGGATGTAGGATCACCTACACTTGATCCTATCCCCCGGCTTGCGACTCGGCTCAACCCAGCCGGCTCGCCGCTGATAACATGATTGGTGGGTCCCACTGTGTTGACGTGTCAGCTAGCTGGTCGCTGACATGGCATGCCACAGTGCATGATGATGCCATAATTACATCATGCTGACGTCATCATCATTCAGGCCAGTCACGTGGGTTGGGTCATCATGCTGACGTCATCACCATTCGGGCGAAGAAGACGCGTGGCTCATGTCGGCGTGCGTGGGCAGCCTCCTCATCGGCGCTTGTTGGCGCGTGTAGCCATGTCCCATGTCAGAATTTTCCCTCGTCTCTTCGTCCTCTTCAATGTGGTATGGTACAAACACCATTTTAACAACTTTCATTTTTTTTTACAAAGATCAAACATCACTTTAAACCATATGCTTTGATACCAATTATAGGGCATTCCGATCGGTGATGTTCTGATAGTTGCCCTTTGAAGGCTTAGCACACTGGCTCACAATATTTAATGTGGTTCGGCAAATTACCTACATCCACGGGAGAGGCTCATATTATTAGAGATATAGAAATGATACAATACAAATACATGGAGGAGGAGGAGGATCACATCCACTCTACTCAACTCCCTTCTCTCATTGTTGCACTTGCAGCTGCTGCAATGGTAGCAAGGCTGATGCCATTGCTGCCTTAATCTCTTTCTCTCTTCTCTCTTCCACACACTCACACACTTTTTCTCATTTTGCTCTCTAAATGATGCCTCTATTTACAGGCTTCAATGATAGCTCCTCTTGCTCCTTTGTCAATAATGGTGGTTGCAAACTTTGACATTTAGGATGTGCTGCTACATTTCTCAATGGACGGTGCCGTTCATTAATGGTTGCTGCACATTAATGGCAACAATCCTAACAAAAGCTTCTTGCATAAAGGAAGGATAATGTTCAAATTCTTCCCTAAAACATTCAAGTTTGAGATTGTTTTTGATGAAAATGGGTTTGCTTATTATATGTGTTGTGATCATCATCACAATTTTATTGTTAGGAAAGGTTTTGTGCTCTGTAATAGCCATGCCATTTCACATGATATAGAGCTTTTGATAATGTACAATGCTCACATTAA
>Ga0325414_1000630_pt1 | contig 29999 bp, 20 predicted proteins | sample PopdelMetagenome_8_FD_206183 | JGI IMG/M metagenome (GOLD analysis project Ga0325414, IMG submission 206183) | Populus deltoides microbial communities from Bellville, Georgia, United States - Leaf-PdKOR-R3 | ecosystem: Host-associated > Plants > Phyllosphere > Phylloplane/Leaf | place: USA... | reverse complement strand
CCACGTACTGAGTATTATTATTATTACTATTACTATTAATATTATTATTACTGTTACTATTATTGTTGTTATTGTTGTTGTTGTTGTTGTTTTATTAATTATAATTTATACAATTAACCTCTCTGTGGTTCGACCCTGGTCTTGTTGGGTTATGTATTACTGTGACACTTCTGCACTTGGGATAAGACATCAACTCTTTGATCGTGTCATGAAGCTCCACCAACTGAGTTATATCCCCAACCCAAAGCAAAGTTAAGCACGTATAAAGAAGTTATATGTTTCTTTTATTCTTTTCTTTGAAAAACTAGGTCATCTTAGACATGAACCAAAGACCTTACTTATAGAGTAAATCATTGCAAATATAGTCCAACCAATTAGGAGAGAAACAATAGATTCCTTTTTTAGAGTGATCATCCTTCTAGAATGGAACATATGACTCTCAATTGTATTGCACTCTCCAAGGATGCTTGTCCCTCTTTTTTCCTGAACAATGAAAATCTTTTTAAAATAACTTTGATGAGAAGAAAAAAGGTGTTAAAAGACCATCTAGGTCCCATCTTATAAACTCTAAGATTTCTTTTCAAACTTTCCATTTCTATCAAGGATTGTAAGAATATAATCTTTTTGTTTCAATAAGTTATTGCTCATAAGGAAGCATGCTATTATTAGCATATAAATCTTTTTAATGTTGATGTGAGGACTCTCTAGAAGGAGATAAATAACACAGTAAACATGACCAACCATAAGAGTATTGTGGTGGTTAATTGAACCATGCATGCCATATTTGATAAGTAGGCTCAGATACATAATGAATTATGTTAGAATAAGTCTGGTAATTCATGGGCATGTATGCCCACGAGCTATATCCTAGGGAGTTTTATAACCACAAGCACTCTAATAGGGGTGTTCACCTCATATAAAGAATATTTTCCAGTGTATTAAACACAACAACAAATATAACCTAGCCTCAACATTATTACCCTTGATATGCTATCCACTTCTCAAGTATACAAACAATTAAATGCCAATTACATGACCTTATAGAACTTCCATCCTTTTCTATAATATGATGCTAGGCAATTTTATGCCTTATATGATATATTATAGCAAGAAAATCTCAATCTTCCTACTCAACAACCTCTTGCTATTGATCTGTAATAGACATGAGGAATCGATAAAGTCATGCTAGCCTAACACTTAAAGAGATATGAGAATAGAAGATGAATAAAAAATAAGTTTTACTTATAATCATCTATAATCTAAATGAGTTGATAGGCTGTACTGCAATCCTAAAAGAATAAAGATGGTAGATTTTTAACAATTTTTTAGGAAAGATAACCAATAAACTAGAGAATACATTGCCAAATCCACTAACCAATATGGTGATGGTGTTGCCAACCCTTATGTAAAACTAAGGTTGTTTGATTCATTATTGACAAAACAACTTTCCATTGGTTTGTCACATTGACTCCTAATTCAATCAATAATTTAGAAGAGATGGAAATTCATTTCCATGAGCACTTCTACAACACAAAACCAAAGGTCATATTGGTTGATTTAGCTAGAATAGTTTAGAATTTAAAGGAGTATATCGAAAGTTGTGCCTTGTGGTTTAGGCCATTAAAAATCATGTGCACTATAACCATAACTAAGCTAAAGTTCATAAAGTTACTATTAGAAGGAATATAGAAAAAAAAGGTTCATGAGAACCAAGTACTTAGATATCTACACCCTTATGAATTATGTTGATTGTTATTAGAAAATGCTAATAAAATTATAGAAAAGAAGCTATTAAAAGAGATATACCCTGTTAGCTATTTTGATAATTTTGTGAGTGCATACTCATTACTAATTTAAAACTTGATGACAAGTTTGATAAAGTCTAATAACAACTCATATCACTCATAAAAATAAAATATGGGATATTACTTGAGATGTATTAAAAAAGTCTAAGAAGCTATTAAACCTGATAACAAAGATACAAAGACTATTAAAGCAGTTAAAGAAAACAAAGGGTATTCTTTTGACATAAAAGAGCTAAAAAAACTCTTTGTCCAGTTGACATGTGGGATAAAAATTAAGCTCTTTGGAAATCATACTATGTTAGAGATAATATAAATCATATATTGAACCTCACCTAACAGTATCTTGGAACCTTACTTAACAGTTTAAGCTATTGGGTTGAGATGGTTCTTTGACATACTATCCCCACTACTAATAAAATTAAGGAGGGAATTATTGTAAATGACATGACTTTTAAAAACATGACACTAATAATTGCATGGACTTCAGTAACCAAATTTAGAAGGCTTTTGAATCTAGACACATCTATTTTTTTTTGACAAGAAGATTAAAATAAATGATGATCCATTCCCCATTATCACTATAGCTGTGACTATTGAGGGTTGATCAACCATGACAAAGACTAGAGTTTGTTGAATTGTGATAAATAAAAAGGGTGGTTTGGCAATCACAAGATAGGCCTCAAATAAGGTGTATAAATGCAATATGCCATATAATTCTTTAAAGGGTGAAGACTTGGAGTTAAAATCGAGTAGGTGATAACTTAGCAACAAGAGAAAATATTTAGGCCTAAAAAACTAGTTGATAATGACTTGCATAAACATTAGTCACAGAAGAAATTATCCAAACCTAGTGATGAAAGGATGATGATCTTGTCAATAACCACAAACATCTTCTAGATTTTAAAAGGAGATGGAAATAAGGATAGGTGTCCAAGGCCTAGTTTAGGAGAATATAACTCCTAAATACCTCGATAAAAGAAAATGATACGTAGCCATATTTGAGATGAGTACGATGTGTGAAATAATGTTTTTTCTCAAACTTAAAATTAATCAAAGTGAAAATGGAATATTTATCAACCAATCGAAGTATACTAAATAGATTCACAAAATGTTTGGATTTAAATCACTTTGAAAAAATCCAACGCCAATGAGGACCACTACTAGCCTCGATAAGAATGAAAGTAATAAGGAGGTGGATGTCAAAAGGTATCAACGAATTATATTTAACTACTAGTCATCCCTATATCATATTTAGTATATGTTTATGTGTTATATTTCAAGCCAGTCCAAGATAGTCATACCTTAGTGTCATTTTTTTTTTAAATATCTCAAAAAAAAACTTTTAAATTGGGTCTTAAGTACCCTTACATAAAAAAACATTAACCGCATAAGTTACTTTAACTTTATCAATTGTATTGTCAATTAAATGAGCACTAATAGTATATGTCAATTATCATAAAATGCATTAGTATCATAGTCTATAAAATGTAAAACGATGGCCACTTTCACTATAAAAATAATATATTGTTGGGGGATTATGTTGCCCATAGGTCTTATGAATGACACAAACATTAAAGTAATTTGATTTCTAGTCAAACTAAATTTAACTACCAGTCATCCCTATATCATATTTAATACATGTTTACATGTTATATTTCAAGCCAATCCAAGAGAGTCATACCTTAATATCATTATTATTTTTAAATATGTTAAAAGAAATCTTAAATTGAGTCTTATATACCCTTGAATAAAAAACATGAACCTCATAAGTTACTCAGACTTTAACTTCATCAGTTGCATTGTTGATTAAAAAGCACTGGTGGTACATATCCAAGAATAATGACAAATTGTTGTAGATTAAAAACTATAAAGATAACACTAACTTCCAATTGACAAAACAAATTGCTCTCATAAAGGCTAAACTAGCTTCATTATATATCTCAACAAGGAAGAACAACTCAAAGAGGAAAACAACTTGATAATTGATACTTATGATTGCTTGGATGAAGATGTAATAAAAGAAGGAAGTGACATACTCCTAAATAATAGTGCAATAAAATAATTATGACATATAATTATGTATAAAAAACAATTACCAATGCATGCACTAGGATTCAAATCCATTACATCTTATTATTAAATAAAGCACTCATTACTAATATAATTTTACCAATTTGATATAGGTTTCAATATATTCAAAAAAGAAAAACTAACTTTAACATCTTAAAGTTTGGTGGGAATTACACTTCATCTCCATAGTTTGAAATATTATGCTTTACATCTTATAGTTTGAAACACATATAACATTTTACATCATCTAATAGGTGCACCAAAAATAGTCTAAAAAATATTTAATTATCTACAAGGTTGCTATTATTTTTTAGAAAATGACTAAAAAGACCTTGAAGCAATTTTTTTTTTGAAAATGCCATTCAAATTGATTGTTGCTTGATTAAAAAAAAATAATTGTAACTTATTTAACAATAATTACATCAATGCCATAATTTATATATTCAACAACATTTCTCCCATTTTCTCTCATCAATACTAGCACACCCAATTTCACCAACAAATATAGCCTTTTTCCTCACCTTTTACAGAACAATAAACATCATACTCTAATCAATTCCTACCATTATCACCAATAAATTTTATCCATTCTCGACACATAATTCTAGCCATTGTCACTAATAAATTTTAGCCATTCCCTACACCTTTTTTCCAGTAACAACAAACATCACATTTCTCATTTCCCTCTCCATAAAATTCAAACTACTTCCCTTACTATTCTTAACAACAAAAATAATTGATCCATATATTTTCCACCACCATTTACACCATTTAGAGTCAACAACCAACTCATCAACATCAAACAGTTAAAAGCATGCACAAACTTTGGAGGATACACAATAAAAGCATGCACAAACATTTAAAATTGACTTATAAATTTTAAAAACAAGCAAATAACAAGCTTGCACACAATAAGCATCCACAAACATTTAAATTTGACATAGTATCCAAAATGATCCATAATTATTCCTTCTATCATAAAACACTTAACATATTCTAAATTTTAAAAAAGACATTGATAGGTCAATATAGAGTTTTGAATAATAATGATAATTCCTAATGCAAATTTAGATGAATTACATGTGTTTCTGTTATGGGTTGAAAAGAAGATGTGCCGGCACCACTACTTTCACCAATGCTAGCTTTTCCACCTCTTAAACATTGTCACACGTATGCAACGATTATCCTCCCAGAGTAGGGTTATCAGGAATGATATGGGTGAAAAGAATAAAAAATTCTTGTTCTTTATCAATATAGAGGGGAATGAGAGTGTCCACCTAATATTCTAGTTACTAGGAACCCTAATGGTATGCGAGAGTCTGGGTAAGGGGACTAGTAGCGCAAGGGAAAGACGTATCACTCCTAGTGCACCCTATCTATAGTTAGCTGCTTTGTTGTTTGTTCTAAGTCGTGTTTCTATTTGTTAGTCTACTAAGGTTCGAGAAAAGTTTTCGTTAATAAGGAGATCTTTATCTCATCAGGTTAAAACCTAGCCATTCTATATATAAAAAAAAACCAGAAAAGTCTATATAAAGTTTAAGAAAAATTCTCATTAGTAAGGAGATTCTTGTCTTACCATATTAAAAACAAAATGATCTAAAACCCAAAAAAAAAGTTTTTTTTATTTGAAATTTTGGTCAAATCATAATAGATAATCGTAAACTTGTTGTGATACACATTGACCATTTGTTTTTGTATTTTTAAAGTATGATGAAAATGCAATTTTTGTTTTTTATATGAAATATGCATGGAAATTTTAGAATTTGGTCGTATGCACATAAAATAAAACATATATATATATATATTTTTTTTTTTCATTTTTGAAATAAAGAAAATTTTAAAATGTTTTGGAATTTTGTGAAATTTTAACGAAAAATGGATATTTTTAATACCGGATCAGTATCTTACAGTTTAAATCTACAGCCACGATATTAGTTGAAATGATTAGAAAAATATATGACGGAACCATAAATAATTTTAAAATGATATTTGAATTTTAGAATTTTTGGGGCTTGTTTGGCAAAAAAATGTTTTTCCTTTAAAAGCAGCAGTCAAAATAGGCCTAAGGATGTGTTTGTCAAATACACCCTCAAGCCAAAGAAAAGATTTATCAAAATACCTGCCAAACAAATAAGACCTAACTTAATTGACCTGATGCGAAACCAATCGGTTTAACCTGAAATCATTGGTTTGACCGTGAACCAAACTTAAAACTTTGGTTTAACTCGAAAGTAAACCTAAAAAAAAGTAAAATACCTATAAAACAAATTCAACTAAAAGAAAACATGAAAATGGTAAAATTCTTTGACAAAAACAGATCAAACACAAAAGAAATAAAATAAAGAACACTATGAATGTTCTTTGCAAACCCAAAAAACATAACTCTTATCATCGACCAAATATAGCAAAACCAGGGGCACATAGAGATTATAAATCATTTAAGAGTGGCCTTTTGTATGAGTTTTTAAAAGGCCATTGGGATCCTTTCAGGGGCCCTGAGCTGAACCATTTTTTCCCTTTGAAGTAGAAAAATCAATACAAGCCATTCATTGAGGCTGAAGGTCAAACTTTGCAGTGTTTTAAAGCCAAGAAAATGGGCACACTAGTAAGCCTAACTGGTTAGGGCATTGGGTTTTAGCTTATTGTAGCACCATCTTCAAGGCTATAAAATAGGGTTCTAAAACTGGGATTTGACCAAAAGTCAAATTAGTCTTTTATCTCTTGACTGTTTTTAATTTCACCCATAATTACCTTATAACTTTTAATTTCATACACATCAATTCAATTTTAAATGATCTTTATAATACTAAAAAACATTCAAGCTATAAATTGTTTTTTATTTTAAATTCAAAAGCTTCAAAGTTTTGAACTTTTAGATTCAGAACATTAAGAGTCTTAAACGTTTCCACTATCAATGTTGAAGATAATGCATGATAAGTGTGGTAAAAAGCTTATAATAGGAGGTGAAATCCTTTGATAAACATAAACTAGACATCGATGGTCGGTTGAGGTATGAAAAACTAGGTTATTTTTAAAGCATCAATGTCTTAGAACGAGAATACTTAAGGTAATTCCCTCTTTTTTTTCCCCGATAGTGAAAACTTTAGTACATTCCCATATGTTTCAACATTATCTCTTTTATGATTTTTTTTTCAAAATTAGCACAATTAATTAAAAATATTGGCGGAATAACACAATTGAATTTTTTGATAAAATAGCACAGTTTATGTGTCGCAAATGGAAAACATGACTTTTATAACCTGTCGCTATTTAAAATAACATCATTTTAAAAAATATTAAATAGGCATTAAAGAGGAGAGAAAACAAAGAAATAAAAGATCTTGAAGACACCAAAGTTTTGATTATGACACCATTGTACCCTTAAAAAGATCTCAATAAAACGAATCTAACAATACCAAACAAGTTTATCAACGGTTACCCGAGTTACATTTGCCACCAAAAACAAATGGGTCACCCTCCATCTTTAAACGACAAATATAGCCCATTTAGATCACCTATCTTGATGTCATTAAGATCTTTTTGATACTACTAATGGTGTTATAATTAAAGTTTCTGACATGTCTCTTTTCTATTTAATATTTTTTTTTAAGAAAATCACTATTCCAAGAAGCAACAAGCTATAAAAGTTGCATTTCTAGTTATTTTGCCAGTATTTTTTTTAAATGTGCTAAAAAAAAAAATAGCACTCTTTTACATGCAAAATCGCAGTAGAGATTCGGCTGGCAATCGTCAGTGAATTCTTAGGTCAACTTACTGAGATAATTTTACAAGCCCAACAACAAACCCATGCTTTACTTTTTAGCTTAAGGGTGTTCTGACAATGATACTGAATGCCTTCTGCTTCTTGAAGGAGTAAATTTTGTCTCCTCTGCATTGGCAGAACCCGATGTATCGGAGCTGCTAATCTCACCATTTCGCTCTTTGTTTGACCACAGCTTCGAAAAGATCTTTGACATGACTAAACCTTTCAGTTTACCAGCTGCAACTTTTTCAACATCATTTTTGGCGCCATCATTCAAATTTCTATCGCTGCCACTGCTCCCTAGCCTTAGAGCAGCAAGTTCTCCTTTCAAAGCCTTGACATCTTCAGCTGTTGGCACAGCATCCCAGTCCTCTTCTGTATTGGTTGTCGATCTTGAGCTCCCATGAGACCCACCCGGGAGTAAGGCCCTAATAGACCCAGGTAGTTCTTGAGTGCTGTTGTCTACAGCTAATGTTGCTTGCCTAATCTGCTCAAAGAAGAGAACCTGTACAACAACTCGCAAGGGTAACCGCTCATTTTGCACAGCATGCATGCACGCGTCTGCTGACAACTTCCTGCAATCCATCAACCTACAAATTCTCTTTCTCTCACTCTTGCTGATCCCAGGGTGTTCCTGCACCAACAATAACAATCAGTCTTAGCACTTATAAATCAACATTAAAAATCCAGAGATCTTGTGTAAGTGGTGATCTCGCATCTACCTAGGCATTCACACACACAAAATGACATAACTGCATATGTGCATATCTCAACATCTATGTATTGAAGTGAGGAAATGATCAATAAGTGATGCTTATATAAAAAATGAAATTTTAGAAACTTACCTTAAGATACATATCGATGGCGCGGTACAATCCATCATGTGATGCTCTTCCAAAGCTTGATACCGTGTTAGCAAGATTGACAAACTTTGAGAGAGATAAATTGGGATCTCGGGCAATTTCAGCAAGATAACCCTCGACCAGCTTTGCCACGAGCACTTTGGAATCATCTGATGCAAACCTTGGGCTTCTATTCTCCTGGAAGTCATTGTCTACAAGAAGAGCATTCTTAGAATTCTGTTCATGAGCCACAAACTTCTCTACTAGGCCTTGCACAATATCAACATTATACATTGTTGTTTCCCTTGTTGAAGATTGAATCAAAAGATCAGCCACTGTAACCTCATCGAGCTGTTGACTTATTCTTCTCATCAATTCATTCCTTTCTGTTTCTTCACATTCTAACAATATTGCTGCTCTTAACAACCTAAGCATGAAACCACAGGGAACACTGCCTTTCTCTGTGGGCAGCAGCCGGACAATGGTCTCAGCTAATGACCTGTATTTTGTAATATCGCCACTCTGCACAATTCCCTTGCTAAAACCTGGCAGTCTTCTCAAGGCATATGCAATCAGGGCTTCTCCAATTAAATCACTGGAGACTCTTCCTTTTGTTTTTATTGTTGTAATTACCCTTTTGTATAAATCGATTTGAAGTTCACAAAGATCTTCTACCCACCAATCTTTAGGAACTACTTGGGGTCTTCTTACACCATTCCACAGAGGATCTTTCCCGTTCTCAGATGGGAGTTTTTTCCTGTTATAGGTGTATGTCCACTCCACCTTGGTAGTATCCATGCAAGCCTTTGAAGCTATGGAATCAAGACAATGGCTAACCAACTTTAATTCTTCGGCCCATGGAAGAAGAGATTTTGTGGTTTGAAGGATGATAATAGAATCTTTCCAGCTGCGAAAGATGCTGGAATTTAGGAAGATATCAATCTTGTAGACAAGGTTTCCTTTCTCAACACTTTCATACATCTCAAGGTACTCTGCTGCACACCGAGCTGCAACCACATTGTATGCATTGAGAGTGACAGTCATACCATAACAGAACTTTGCACATATCTCAAAAGCAGCAGGTCCACCAGGAATCTCCTGGATGAGAATTTCATCACCATCATCACTTGTGCTCGCAACCAGCTTCTGCAGATGTTCACTCTTGGATAGCAGTGGAAACTAGAGAAACATGAAAGGAAATCCCATAAACCCTGGCAGTCAGTACCAGAACAATCTACCTAGCAAGATCTATTATTTTGAAATTGAATCATAATCATTAACTTGTGTACGACTATTATTCCTTAAAATCATCCAATAATTCATACCTTGTGCAGATAGAATTTCACACCCCCAATATTAATCACTATGTCTATTGCCAACTCAGTTGCAACATACCTGAAAAACAGAGGTTTCTCTCATCATGTTGCAAACAAATTTGTATGACTCATATAGAACAATGCTAGAGCTAGTGATGAAACAGAGAAACATGGATATAAACGTCTTCTTAGTTTTAAATATGAAAAAGCAAGAACGAGCTTTTGCTGAAAGGGAATGGATTAATTCTGGATTATCAGTTTGAGTTCAAATGGAATATTAGAGAAAGCTCTTGTAAAAAAGATATTTAAGTGTTATATCATTTGAGTAAAGAAATAAACTACTGTTAACACAATAACTTGAGCACTGTTTTGAAGAGGGCTTTAATATTTGATAAGTCATGCCTTCTCAACTTTTGAAGGAATAGCAGACACTGTATTTTATTGCAGTACAGGGAGAATCTAGTGTCTTAAGAGCTGAAGGGACACAGCAGAGAGAGTGGAACCTACGACAGAAGGATTTTGGCTCATACAAGAACAACTTATTTGCCAAATAGCACCTAACATTCAAAGAATAATGGGCCCCACACCATTGCCAAAACATGCTTTCTTGATAGTAAAATGTGAAAAACGTTATGGAAAACAATACTTCAAGTCAGCTTAGGTGAAATTATAGAATTTTAATGAATAAGACGCCCTTTAGTACCTGGCACAAATGTTATCTAGCTAGTATTTTATGGAAGTCTTTTCCTACTCGGCTCGATTTGTTATGTTCAATGAGAAACCGATGCATGCATGCTCTCACTTAAAAGGTTTAGTCTTTTTGTTTTTGTGGCGCAGTATGTATTTTATCCCAATTTTATCCTACTCTTTCTTGAAAACTTGCTTAATAAAAAACCTAGAACTTATAATTTTTTTAAAACGCAATTGGAGAAGCTATTGCAATGTCAAACTTGCACTTAGAACATGTTTAACATTGAAGTAATAGTTACTTTTCAAAGTTGAAAGTCTAAAGACCTCATATATCTTCAGAAGCATATCACTAGAAACAGACAACCTTTATCTAAAACCATAGTTGACAGCACCAGATTGAAATGATCTCTCCATCAACTTAGAAGCCAAGTTTGTTCCACATCGGTTGATATTGACAAGACTTATTTTTAAAATGTCCTCGAAATACATAATAACTAAGCATCCACCAAGAAAATTTTATAAGCAGTGAAACAAGTAATCTTCCATAGAATCAATACCCTTCAAATATGAAAAAGAAACTGAACTGGGAAAGAGCAACTGAACTTAGAAAAATTAAAATCCTGATAACCGAGCTAAGATAGAAGTTAATTGCTCAAAAAACAATATAATTTTTTTTAATGGTCTTCAGCGGAGGTAAATTGATTAAAGCTAATGTAAATTAGCATCTAGTTTAAAGTGGGATATCAAGACTTACCTGATGTTGTCCCCATCGGCCTGAAACGAATCAGGCTTGGATCCAAGTTTCATAAATTTCATATTTGCCTAATAAAGATAAGTTCCTCAGCTTCACCTTCAAAAATTCAAATTCCCAAACTCCACGAAATCCAAAACTTTGCAAGCTAAAATCGCCAGGAAGACTAAGAAAAAAAATAAAATGTTTTGACGAGCTTCGTGGTATGAACGGATCTTGCCCACAGAACGAGGTCGAGGAGGGAAAGAGAGTAAATGGGGATAGTGTGGTTTTGTAACAAAGTGAAATGGTTGCTAACGAAAATGGTAACAGAGTCCAAGGACACCGGACAGAGAAGGTTAATCAAGGAGACATGGCCTCTAAACTCTCTCAAACATGATAAATAAAAGAAGAGACACTCCCACTTGCTCAAAATTGACACCACCGTCCTAAGTCTTATTTCATTAATTTATCATCTCTCTCTCTCTCTCTCTGCTTGCTTTTTTTTTTTATGTACACACACACACACCCCTAGTATATAATCAATAGATCACCCACAGAAACACTAGAAAAAGAGACACCTTTCAATTTCGGGACCCAAACCCAAAAATCCACATTCTTCTACAAATCTGAATCCCCTACCGTCACCTTTCAATTTAAGCTACACAACACCTGCAACGAGAAGACAGCATATCTTGGTATTAGTTCAGGGAGCCACCAAAACAGTGGACAAAAAGCATCAATTTTGAGGGGAATTGGATTATACAGGAGAGAGCATCACTATCAACAAAGTTGTTTCAAAGTGGAGGTGAATACGTAAGAGTTTTCAGAATCAAGTCAAGAAAGTGACACAGAATCTGTGTTCGTAATTTAACACCAAAATAAATAAATACCAATCAAACCTCATGAATTACCACAACAAGTCATAAATTCAGGTTCAAGAAATCGAAAACTTCCCAACATAAGGAATGGTATCTCGTAATTGAAATATAAACAAAAACTGTTTCAATTACAGTAGAATTTTGATGGAAACCAGCTTCAATTAGTGCTCATAAAAGGATAAACAAGCAGGAAAACGTAAAAAGGAAGAAGCAAACCAAGAAATTTGTAAGAACTTAATATAAGCAATACTTGATTGACAAGATCATCAACACAAAAAAGCAGAATCAAAGCATGAGAGTACGTCATATTTTCGACACTTTTACATATTGGGAAATGTCTCTCTAGAGACCAATCTCCCAATAAAAAACTGTCACAAGCATATATGCACCTTCCGTGTTTCTTATTTATTAGCTTGTGGTCGAGGACCAAAAACAAGAATCAAATATAAGCTTGGTAAAAACAAGTGCTTAAACACACAACATTCAGTGCATGAGAGAGACTGAAAGAAAAGAAAAGGAAAGGAAGAAACCCCACATACCACAAAATGCACCCAACAAAACCCAAAAAACCTTCCATAAAAAAGATGAGCTGTTCCTCATGTTTGACAGCAACCTCTGCGTGCTTTGCCCACACACTCACATAAAAAGCCAAATCCCAGAATGTTCCCTCTCTCTTACTCGCTTTGAATAAGCACCACCGCCCCCACCATCTTTCTTTTCATGTATCTTTTCACTACTCCTATGTCTTGAAACCTACCTAAGCTAAGCACCCAAATAAAAACAACTCATAATTAAAACGACTTTCTTTCACTTTAAAAGCAAAACAACTTCATTTCTTCGATTTTTTCGAGTGATGCATACATGCACCAACTTTATGGATGGAAATAAAAGTAAACGACCATGATGATTCAAATTTAATACAGTGGATTTTGTCTTAAAAAAATAAAAACCTCTGGTACATGGAGTTTATAAGTGAGTTATGCCCTTCATTTTAAAACATATCAAATTAATACCATCATAGTCTTCTATTCAGGAGTTTTGGAAGTCAAAAGAACATTATTTTTATGCTGGTTTAAGGAAATGGATGGAGCGAAAACTAAAAACAACAACCAAATATAAAATACACAAATTTGACAAGAGATTCAACTGGAAACTTTAAATTTATAATTTTATTATTTTTAAAAATAATATTAATTAAGTATGTCTTCTTAGAAAATTTATAAAATTTTAAATCTACCTCAACTAGAAAACAAAACAAAAATCCAAAACAATATATGAAATCTGAATAAAATAAGGAAAGTGACAAAATTAGCCCAAACTAGGGTTTCAGGGCGAGATTTTGATGTTTGAAGATTCAACGTCTGCGTAGCGCTATAGGTGCTATTATAAGGAAAAAAAACCTCTGAAAAATCTTGTAAAAATTTGAGCCTAATCTAACAATCAGATAAAAAATTATAGTTTTTTTAGGTCATTATTTTGGTCTGGAGCAACCATAACTCTTATTGCGTCTAGACCTATCTCATTTGTCCATAAATGCATCTACTAAGTCATTGACATAATCATAGATCATTATCTAGTTGTGACATATCTACACCCAACAACTTAAAATCACTTGTTATATCAAGCTAGGCTACATTAAGAGTGTTTGTTTATGCGGTTCAAATTGTTTTTTAAAGTATTTTCCTAACTGTTTTTTACATGAAAAAACATTAAATTAATTATTTTTATGTGTTTTTTTTATGGTTTTCATGTGTTGATGTTAAATATATATATATATATAATATTATTTAAATATATTTTTAATTGAAAAATATTATGCACCATATTACCAAACACATACCAAATTTGTTATATGATTAATCTCTCAAGAGGTATTGTCTTATATTCAAATTTATAGTCCTATGATGAATTTTGTCACACCATTTAAAGAGAGAAGTTATAAAATATACAGATAAGACTTTCTAAGTGTAAGACCTACAAGAAACACAAACCCAAAGTCATGATGGGTTATGAAACTCACCTGATCATCCTAAGGCTTAAATTAGCTCATATTCATTCAGGTTCGAGCTTATCGTATAGCCTAATGCTTCATTGGACCTAAACCAATCAATTTAAGCCTCTAAAGCCTTGAAAACTCAACTACTCTATAAAAACTACCATTAAGTTAGACTTGAGGTGTCTATAATCCTTAATAAAACAACACCCCTAGACAAGAAACACATTTAGATCTCATGCAGGCCTAAACCTGGACCAGTCAGGCAAGCCTTGAAGCCAATTGCTACCCCTAAATACATTACCTCTTACGTTAACTTTGGTCTACTTGTTATCAATTATAGAGGTAAAACATACATATTAAATAATGACACATCTTCTAGTTATTTGTTCTTTAGAGATTGATTATCTTACCATCATCAACAATATACATATCACAAGACTTAAAATGAAGGCATCTTTTATAAAGAATCTTTGTCACTTTTTTACTTTATCTTCAAATAGTCCAAAATTATAATTTATAAGCATATCAACTATCATCCATTTGTGTTACTCGGATACAAAGTTATATAAACAACCTTGAATTCCAAGATAAATAATCTTGTTCTAATCAATAATCATCTTCTATATAATCTTATTCACAACAAACCTCCCTTTTCTTTTAAGTTTTACATGCATACAACATAAAGTTAAAACTATTTTTATTCACGCTTAAATGTAATATTTTAAGCCCAATAAAAATTCATTTTACAGATATTTTAGTAGCTCAAACCTAACATCTTATACCATCTAATTCTAACATTTAGTTTTAAAAGAAATTAATGATTTGTGAAGTTTTATGCAACTTGATATTAAGTAAACTAAATTAAAGAATAAAGAAGCCATTTATGAGGTTTTATGCAACTCGATATTAAGTAAACTAAATTAAAAAATAAAGTGGCCCTCACCATAGCTTTGCTCTTGATTACCTCATTTCTTGTCTCTATAATATTTTATAGCTAACTAAAATTAATGAGGTAAATACATGTTAATCTGACAAGCACAACTTCGATGTTTCCTTTATCAAATACAAAATAACTTTTAAAGGAATTAAGCAACTCTCTTTTCTTGAAATTTTAAATTAAAAAATAATGAGAATAATGAAAATAAAAGAAAAGCTAGAAACAACCTATGTTACCAAAAAATTACACATCCATTCTTTTCTCGTACTTTGATAGTAATGGCATCCATCTCATTTTCTAATTCTTTCCCATTTTTTTAAGATAATTTTTAAAAGGTAAATGGAAAAGTTGTCTTTTTATTTTCTTGTGAAATGTTATGTTTCTTCTTCTTCCTTTTTGAATTTAACCATATTCTATTCTGTTGTATAAAAATTCTTAACACTTTATATATTGATTTTTGGGAAAACTACAAAAAACCTCCTATAAATTGATCATATTTTCACTTTCCCGCTGTATTTTGAAAAATTACACTTTATATCCTAAGCCAAATATTAAAAAAAAAGATAAAAAACAAAAAAACAAAATTGCCCTTGTATATAATTACACTTTATTCACTCTCGACCTCACTCAATTAGAAAATCCAATATTCAAAGTTGCCAAATATTTTATAAGCGAATCTCGTGATCACATGGTCACGTAATCAACATGCAAGATTGATATAATTCTGAAAAACTAAAAATCAAGTTTCATAAGAAATGTGACATAAAGATTACCTGAATTAAAGCATAAATGAATCCTCACCCAACGATTACCAAATCGTGAATGAAAAGTATAAGAAAGAACACCACAAAGTCATTTATACTTTGATAATATTGATTGTTTTTTGTCCAAACAAAGAAAAAAGTTTTGTATAATGGAAAACACAAGTTTATAAAAAACACTATGGCTCAAAAGCAAAAACCTAAGTATAAGCTAAATAAACCTATTTATACTAGGTAGAAACGCCTTAAACAAGTCTGAAAAAATAATAAAAGAGTTCTAAATAAAATAGAAAAAAATCATAAATCAACAAATTCTTGCACAATAGCTTCTAAATCTTATCACAAGGCCTTCATGATATTTGATTGATCTGAGATTTTAACCCAATATAAAAAAACCTTTGAAAATTTATTGTAAAAGTTCAACTCGATTCAACAGTCGGATAAATAATTATATTTGGTAGCGTAAAACATACAAAACAAATCAGTCCAAAATTAACTTTTAACTCTCCTAAATAAGCATGGAAAATATTGTAACAACTTTAAGCCTTTAGTTTCTTTGTAGAATATAGAAACTCCCAAAATATTATGCCATTAAATATCATTAACCCTCTTTTTTTATGTAGTTAGGATAAATAAGAAATCCATGTAGGAAAAGGATTTTAGAACATTAAAGGAATCATTGCCACACTTGAAAACTATTTTGCTACCCATTAAGGATCCTTGTAGAACTATAAAAAGTTCTAAAATTATCTGCTTAATATCCTTGCATTACTAGAAAAAAAAAAACCATATTTAAAATTCCTCTTCATAGTTGTTCCAATCCATGTCTCAACTAATCAACCATGTTAAATACCTTCTCCATTATGCAACTTTCTCTCTCTACTATCATACTCTTCCCAAGTCGATTTGATAAAAAAAAGGCAAGCATTCCAATTTGTAAGGTAAAACTGATGATGTTAAAGAATTAATAGATGAGATGAGGGAGGATAGGTTGTTTGCAATATTCATTAGGTGTCTACTTCGAGACATGTTGATGGCAAATATTATGGGTTGTTTTTTGGGTTGATTTATGCTCTGTTTAGAGAGGAAGAGGGTTGTGTTTTCTAGGTAGATTTGGATTTAAAAGAGATTGAAATTTTTGGTGATTTCTAGGTTATTATGTGCTATTTCAAGCTAGATTTTTAGGTTTTTTCAATTGACAGAGTTTGGCATAATTTGTGGTTTTTTTTTTCTATAAAGAGAGAGGTTGTGATTGTTGTGGGTTGTTGTGGTTTTAGGCTAAAATGATGGTAGGTGTTCGGTGGCTGAACAAGAGGAAAGACCGGGTGATGTAGGCTTCTACTAGTTGAGATCCCGTGGTGAATATGGTAATGGCAAAGAAAAGAAGGACTACAATTGTAATAAAAAGGGGAAATGGATATTTTTTTTTAATTTGGTGGCAAAATTGTAATATTTAATACAATCACTCCTTAGTCATTAAAATAAATATAATAATAAACATGTAAGTATTCAGATATTGTTTTTAACTTTTTTTTTACATGCGAGGTTGAGAATGTATACAATTATTTAATATGTAAACACTAGGATATAAAATGTATTTTTTCAAAATACAACGGGAAAGTGAAAAAAATGGTCAAACTACAAGAGCTTTTTTTTTATATAATTATTCCTTGATTTTTTAATGCTCTTATGTCTCGTCTTTAAATTTTATTTTCACACTTTGTCTCTAATTGTTTTTATTCCGTAATAAACACAATCTTAGTATTATGTGTTGGGAAAATCAACACCAAGATTTTTATGTGAAAAATCCCAATGTAGGAAAAACCATGAGATTATAGTTCACCTAAAAACTTTTATTATCAATAATAATAATGATGAATACATAATTGTTCTTTCTTAGTTCAAACTAAATGCTATAACATAAATTATTAAGAACAATATATTCTTGGAATACATCAACATTAAAGAGAAATAGTTGAAACAAATCTCACAAAATTGATAGTCATACTTTTATACGGAACAAACTAACTTAGACAACTCCAATCTTCAATCCAACATACAGAATGAAACGTTATATGTTCAAAACTTGCTATCAAATCCTCAGCTCAATCCAATAGTGAATCAAATGCCTATCAAATATTACACAAAGACTATTCAAACTACTCTCTTCTCTCCTTTTCTCTTTGTATGTCATCCACCACTTTAAAAATAAACTAAAATTAGCTTTTTATACCTAGTCATCTACATGACCTTAAAGACTTTGAGCCTTTTCCTTTTTTCTCCTAGTTTATATGGGTTATGGCAAAAAAAAAAAAGGGGACCAAACCTAACAATTCTCCCCCTTTAGACTCAATTGGGGGGGGTCCCTACCAAGTCCGCTTTCCTTCTATAAAATTTAAACTTTGTTAAGGTATGGTCATCATATCTAATACATTATCATCGATATGTATTTTCTTAACAACAAAAGACTTCATCTCTATAGCATCACAAATTCATTGGTATTTAGCCTTAATGTGCTTTGATCGATAATGAAAAGTTGGATGCCTATTAAGATGGATTGCACTCTGACTGTTACAGTGCAATACAAAATTTTATTGTACTAGGTTAAGTTCATGTAAGACTTCTTCATCCATAACAATTATTTTCCCTATCCAGTAAGAGAAATGTATTTAGCTTTTATAAAAGATAATGCAACACACTTTTGCAATCTTGATTTCCATGAAATTGCTCTATCTGTAAAGGTCATTAAGTACCCAGATGTGAACTTTCTATAATCAATATCATCGGCCATTTATGCATTTATTTATCCATCCAACGCAAGTTCACCACTTTCAAAACATAAATTAACACTAGAAGTACCTTTGAGATACTGAAATATCCATTTCAATGCTAATTAGTATTCTTTATCAAGATTGGAGAGGAACCGACTAACCATACCAATAACATGAGTTATATCTGACCTTGTGCAAACCATGACATGCATCAATCTACCAATTACGAATGCATAAGGTACCTTTTTCATCTCATTCTTTTCTTCATCACTTGAAAAATATTGTTTATAACTTATCTTAAAGTAGTTTGTAATTAGAGAACAAATAGGTTTGGACCTGTCATGTTGAATATCTCAAGTACCTTTTGAACATATCTCTCTTAAGATAGCCTAAGTTCCTCATTCTTTCTATCACGAGTAGTCTTCATGCCAAGAATATGTTTTTCGGGTCCTAAGTCTTTCTTTGTAAAAGACTTGCTTAACTCTTCTTTTAAACTCTAGATTCTCTTAGCATCATAACCAACAATTAACATATCATTCATATATTGAAAGAGAATAATAAAGTTACTATCAGAAAACCTTTTTATAACACATAATGATCAGAAATGGTCCTACCATAACTGAAATCCACCATGAAAGAATCAAACTTCTTGTACCACTATCTTGAAGCATACTTCAACCTATTTAAACTCTTTTTTAGCTTGCAAACTAGCTTGCTTCCTTTCACTTTAAACTCTTTAAGTTACTTCATTTAGATATTCTCATCTAAATCACTATAGAGAAAAACAATTTTCATATCAAGTTGTTCAACTTCAAGATTCAAAATAGCAACTAAACCGAACACAAATTAGATTGAAGATATATTGATCAAACTGATATTTTTTAAAATCAATATTCTTCATCTATCTAAAACCTTTCATAACCAATCTTGCCTTGCATCTTGGTTATGAGCAATTTTCTTCAATTTTCAACATGAACCATATTTTTTCTTGAGTGCTCTCTTCCTTTTAGAAAGCTTTACTAACTCAAAAGTGTGATTTTCATACAAGGATTTCATCTCTTTTTTCATGGCTTTTAATAATTTATTTTTCTTCTCATGTAACATAGCTTCATTAAAGCATTATTGCTTTCTCCTATAAGTAACCAAAACATACTCATGAGGAGATCTAGTGGAAGCTTAGCGTGGTCCAGTGGGCCTCCTCAACTTTGGCCTATCTAGAGTTTCTTGAATAACCTGTCTAGAAATAATAACATCATCATCTTCATTAACTAGCTCAGGATCATCAATTGATGGATTAAAAGGTAAACCATTATTATCATCACTTTGTAAATCTCCCATATGATTAAAAAACATCAAACGTAATTATGGAGTAGGTCTTGCATCTGAATTAACATGAATAAAATTAGTAGACTCTATTTTCTTTTTTTATTTAAAGTCTTTAATGGTTTGATCTTAAAAAAATATAACATCTATACTTCTAATAATTTTCTTCTCTTTTAGATCCCATAACCTATAGCTGAATTCATCATCTTCAGAACTTAGTAAAAATAAATATTGTTTTATTTTGTTGTCAAGCTTAGACCTTTCATCCTTATAAAAATATAAAAATGCTCTACAACCAAACAATCTTATGTATGCATAAGAAACATTTTTTTTTCTTTCCATACTCTCTCGAGAACATCATAGTTAAGAGAATGATAGAGAAAAGTTGATCATGGCAACTATAATCTTTGTTGCCTCAAACAAAAAGACAGCTTTACATGAGAAAGCATACATCTAATTCTTTTAACAATGATTATATTCATTCTCTCAGCCATTGTATTATGTTGTGGAGTGTTTAAAATTATTTTCTCCACTTTAATATCATGTTCCATTTATTACTTCTGAAAAAAGGCCTTTGTATTCACCACCACTATTAGCTTGAACACATTTCGGCTTTTTACTAGTTTCCTTTTCAATTATAACATAGAAATTCTTAAAGACATCAAACACTTGATCTTTTGATTTTAATCAAATAACCCAAAGTTTCCTAGAATGATCATCAATAAAACTAACAAAGTACAAAGTACCTTCAAGAGACATATCAATAATGGAGCAAACATTAGTATGAACCAAATCGAGAACATGTAGTCTTCTATTTAAAGGTAATCTTTGAAATGCAACTTTATGTTGTTTACTAGCTAAAAAATAAGTGAAAGAGTTCAAGTTCATACATTTTAAAGGAAGATATTACTTTTTGGCAAGGATGCCAATACCTCTCTCACTCAAGTGTTCAAGCCACTTATGCCATAAATTAGTAGAGACATCTTCAATTGCATTTACCTCCCCCTTAATCACCTTGGCTTGTGACATGTTTCCTTTAGCAACAATCAAAGAATTTTTGGAGAGCTTCCATTTACCATCTCCAAAGTAACTATGATATCCTACTTCATCATGTGTACTTGAAGTGATCAACTGTGATTTATCTAGAAAATCATCACTGATGTTTTTTATCCTTATTTTCTTTTAATTTGAATAAATTAGTATGATTGATTTGTTAATTTTATTTGACTTGGTTAAATATGGCTCACATAATATTGTGAATTCAAAATTTGTTAAACAATAGTTAATTTATCAATTTTTAAAATTTCACACTCAAATAAAATAAAAATAAAAATACATACACTTTAAGAAAAAACATAAAATTATAGGCAATGGATTAGAAATGAATTGAAATTTTCTCATGGCCTATGTATCTACCTGATATTTGATGGAATCTAATGGAAGCACTTGATTAGAGAAAACAATTGAAAATTGCACACTTAAATGAAAAAATTTAAAACAAAGACATTTAAATATATATAAAAATCACACACTAAATATTAATCCTATTTTTATATCTTATACAGATGCATATAAAATTTAATTTCAAATTCCATAACTTCTATATTGAACATTCCATCAAAGTATTATATTATTTTGATTGGGATACAATATTAACTTATTATTATATATTGATATGAAAAAATAGACTAAAGAAAAATACTTTATTATAAAGATTAAGTCATTAACATATCACATTAAAATTGCTTTGATTCTCGTTTTTATTTTTATTGAATAATTAATCTATAGTTATTATATATGTAAAAATGAATATATCACATTACAATTAATTTAATTCTCATTTCTATGCTTCAATTTCTTTCAGTTTCTTACATCATTTAAATTAAATCAATAGTGATTATCTGTTTATTTAGGTGGTTCCATTCCACCCTTTTGAACTTTAATTAATATTAATTACCTAATCAAATTAGATAGACAACTCGATCAGGATACAATGATCTCGTTGCTACTATAGAATATTTGTTAAAAAAAAGAAGGCTTAATAAAAGAATTAGACAGTCCAATCACAATGATGAACATCTCTCCTAGTAAGTGGACGAACAAGTTGTGACCACAACTTTTTTTCCCTTGTCCAATCTTTTTTTTCCCTTCACCTCACATGCAATGCTGCAATCCACTGCCCCCAATGTCACTAAAAATCAATCCGAAATTAAAAAAAATAAAATATATATAAACAATTACATGGGGTTAATTAGTTTATGCTCCACGCATTCCCATGACAAAGTTAATTAGTTTCTTAATAGTACTTTGCAATTGCATCAAGAATCTCCCCAGTAGCACATAATCTAGATAAATTGCAGTTGTGGACAGCCTTTTAACGTGCAATAATTTATTAAGATAGTGGCTTGACACATATACAAAGAAAATGTTTTTTAATGGTAGTTTTTTTTAGAAAAATTAAGAATATATTTATTTTTCTTTTTAAAATATTAAAACAATAATATATTAGATTGACCTGGTTAATTTAGGCCACCTCTCAAATAAATATTTTTTAAACTATTTTTTATTTAATTATATGATAAAAATAAACACTTATAAAATTAAACATCAACTTAATATTAGGATGTTTGTTGAAGACTATAATAACCCTATAAAAAACAAGCTCAAACAAATTATATAGTCTAATTCTTAATTAATCAAATGCTGGAGAATAAAATTGAAATAAAAATAAAAAAATCAACAAAAATCTCATGTTGAAAAATGAAATTAAAAAAAAATATTATAAATATAGTGAGAAACCTTTGCGAAGTTTTCTAAGACAAATCATCAACAATAACCTTAAATCAGCTAAATATAGATTAATCAAATTAAAAAAAAAATTATGTAAAAAAAAAAGCTTAGTTATCCTTGAAGAATACTTCTCATAAAAGTAAAAATTATTCTCTCAATTTTTTAAAGCTATTTTAGTTAGTTTAGATCATAAAAAAAACCCACTTTTAGTTATTTTTAAAATTGATGTGTAATTAAGTTATAATTTGCATTTGTATTTGGTTAAAATTTGGGGGTTTAAAATTTTAAAATTTGCATTTGTATTTTCATAGTTGTGGGTTTAAAATTTTTATTTGTATTTGATTTGTTTTAATTTAAGCTTAAATAATTTGTCTTGTAATTAATTTACAATACTTGTATTTTTGTGGGATGATATCTTTACTTTCTATAATATAAATCATTACTTTTAAGAGTTTAAGTTTGCATGACTTTGACACTTGTCAAGGTTTTTTTTTGTTTTAAAATCTATTTTCAACCTATTTTCATCTAAAAACACCCATAGAACCCCTAGAAAAAAGAATTTATCAATTCAAAAAACTATCTACAAACACAAAATTAAACACGTTAAAAAATCTCTATCCACCCCGATCTACTTTCTTAGGCCGTATAGAAACCCAAAAACACCTCAATAACATTTTTTTCGTTAAAAGAATACTTTGACACCAAGTTTTCTTATTTTTTCGATTAGAATCGGACTAACTAATCTTATTTTTTCAAACACCTAATAAACACCTTTAGAAACTAAAAAATTAATTTATCAACCTAAAAACTTAAAAAACAGTCCAAAAACACAAAATCAAACAATTGAAAAACTCTTTTTCTACCTTGATCTATTTTTTCAACTCATATTGGAAGTCCAAAAACACCTTAATAACACTCTTCTCATTAAGAGGAAAACATTGACTAAGCATTTTTTTTTTTAATTTTTTCAGTCAAAATTAGATCAATTGATCTTTTTTTTTTCTCTTATCATTTTCTGATAACTCTCTTTTCTCTCTCAATCTTAAAGACCAAAACATAAAGAAAATAAAATTTTGGATCAAAATATAAAAACTTTAGAAAACAAGGTTTAAAATTAAAAAAATAAGTATAAGAACTAAAATGATAAAAATACACCGCAATTATAGTAAAAAACAAAAAGAGTACAAGAATTTGTTGCCAGTCAAATGTTTTACTCATAGTTTTAATTATATTTAATTAATAAAATCAAACATTAATTTAATACTGAAATCTTTTTTAAAAATCATGAGAAATCCTTGCAAAGTTAACCGAACAAAATCATTAACTGTAGCATTAAATAACTAAATTTGAAAGCACCAAATAAAAAAAAAAAAAACTATATAACTCGAACAAAATCTATCACAGTCCTGAGTGTTTTAAGATACAATCTAAATTAAAAATGCCATGGGCATTAGTTTTATTTTTATTTTTATTTAAATATTTTAGTTATTTTTAATTAAATCGCACACCTGATACAGTAGTTTAACTAAAAAGTATAATTGCAGCAATAGATAAAATCCATGCAAGATGAGATTGATTCTTCGACAAATGTCGGGACTTCTGAACTAAAGACAGACACAAATTTAGATTCACAATATTTTCAAAGATTCTGTCCACGAGAACGGTCGGTTGGAGGAATTAGTTTCTAATAATTATTTTTATTTTTGCTTTCCATAGTCAAGGAGTTAATTATAAAATAACTAATAGTGCGTGCTTGTCGAAACTAATTGCACAACCAGATCTGCTAATTTGGACCCTCCTGAAGAAAGAAGTGAAAATAAGCTTCTTTTCTTCGAGGTGTCACTGCCCACTTGAAGAAAGGGCAAAAAAAAAAAAAAAAAAAAAAACACACGTGTTTGGCCTATTCAGACTTTGACCCATACCATGTGGTCTTGCTTATACAGTCCAGGACTTGGACTCCAAGTGTCTCTCCTTTACTACCATTACCTAATAATGATACGACTACGTTTTATGAGAAAACTATCTCTACAAACACTCTACTATCCAGTCACAAACTCAAACCCAGTCCATAAAATCAATTTCAAGAACGGAATTTCAATGACTCCAGCATATAGCTTTATAATTTTAAAGATAAAAAACTATAGCTTTATAGACAACGACTTGCATGGAAAAATAGTATAGAAAATATCTTAAATATATTATTTGGTATACTTAAGTGTTATTAAAGCACTTGGAATATAAAGAAATGCACATTATGATGCTATCAAGATGGTATCTTTTGACTTTAAAATTTTATTTGTCTTTCAAAATTTATTGCTTGCAATTTATACAAATAAATTAATTGTAATCAGTATCTCAATATTTCAACACTACCCACTACCCACCTTGATTATTTCTATACTAATCAAGGTCTATGAACCTAGAAAATGAACTCCAAAACTCTCTACAAAAAAAAAAAAAAATGTACCTGAGCTATGGAATGACAAAAGAAAGGCAAAGCAGAAAATGTTGAAAATAAGGCAAAAGAGCTTAGTGTGCAAAACATCTCTCATTCAATCTTTTTTTATACTGATTTTTTGAATAAAAAATTGATGTAAAATTAATTATAATAATTACTAGAATTTATTTTCACTATTTTCCTTAATTATTTGTAATAAAAAGAATAAAAAATATAATACTTTTTTGCCTTGAAACCTAAAGTTTTTCCTATGAAAATAAATTGTTTACCAGGTGGAAGGTTATTGTTTGGACTATTTATTCATGGGTTGGCTAAATAAAATGGGTTGGTAAAAATTAATTATTTATGGTCTAAATAATTAATTTACAACAAACCCAAACTCAAGTCCAAAATAGACTAAAAAAATAATTCTTTATAAGACAAAACATTATTTTACACCAAACCCAAACCCAAACCCAAACCCAAATTCAAACAAAAACCCAATCCTAGGCCCAAGATGTAGGTCCCGGGACCCAAGGCCTGGGGCCAAACTCATGCTGATGCTCAAGTCAAGTGATCACGTATATCTGGCTTAAACCCAAAGCTCACTTAGCCTAATGCCTTTTCCTTCTAAAAGCTTAGGTGTCCTACATGTCTATTTTAAACTTCTCAACTTCTCACTATATAAGTTACAATAAAATCTTGTATTCTTTCAATGTGGAATATTTGAGATTAATTTTTCATTCACCTTTAATTTATTTTAATTATGTTAATATTTCATGTTAAAATAATTTTGTTCGAAAATAATTTTCAATAAAGTTTTAACCTAAAAAACAGAGTTTATTTCATTTTTAATGTGGTCTCAAATGTGTCCATTAATCATATATTTTTTTTAAAATCTTTCTAATAACCCCCCATATGGATGGAAATTATTTGACCACTATACAAAAACTCGAAGATTTGTTGAGATAACAACTTGATGGATCACTACATTAGGATAGGTAAGGTTTTTGCCTTAAACCTTTCTTAATAAAATACTACCACATTTACTAAGCTAATTGGTGAATGCAATGTCCTGAACTATTCAACCTTTTACGTAAACCAAGACCATAGTACTCACATAGTTCCATACCTAGATTTTTTCTTTGATTCTCACGGTTGTGTATATATTTTAGCCGTGAATAATTCTTGAGTGATTCAGAGAATATAGTATTTTATAAATTCTCAAAAAAAGGGATACATTTCTCACTTATATAAATGATCTTTCATTAAGAGTATTTTGTTATACTCCATTTGGTACACCAAGATATGAAAATTACTAAGAGAACAACTTACCTTTTATCACATTACAACCAGTACCTTTCTCATTATCTTTCTCATTATAGAAATAAATATAAAATAATAATTTTTAAGTGCTACCAAGAATGACAGTATTTAGTTTTTGGATTGAAGATATATCTCGAAATTTCTAGTCAATTAGGTAGGTTTAGCACATTATACTCTTTCATATTTGAAGGCTTTAAACTCATTCTCCTTGATGAATTGTATATAAGCTCTCTTTACAAACTTTTAGTTAGCATATCTGTAATATTTTTCTTTGAATTTAAATAGTTAACATAAATAATCTCATTCAAAAGCATTTGTTTAACGATATTATGTATATAATATATATGTCTAAAATTACCATTATACATGTTATTTTATGCCCTTTCTATTGTTGATTGACTATCATAAACTTTGAAGTCACTCGGTTTTTTTACTAATTTTATCAAGAGAAATAAACTTTGATTCTATCATGAATCTAATGATACATATTTTCAATTTTCATAAAGGATTTCCATTACAAAGTTGCTCCATTGAGTGTAAATATCCACTTAAATTCTCTCGTTAGATGGTGCGTTGAATGTAATCCCAATCGAATAATCGTACCCTTAAGCCATGCAATTACGCGGTCCTTGCCTAGAGAATTAGGCTTTAGCTCAGCTTTCCTTGAAGTGTAAAAGTACCAACAAGGAATCATGACCACTCTTTGTTTTTCTAACAAAAGTACAAATACTCATTATAGCTTCTCTTCTAGTTGCATGAACCATCAACTCTCCAAAAAAGAAAAAAGAAATATAAGAATAATTAAGTGCCATGCTTCAGTAGTGTTTAATGATAGCCATACTGAAATGAACCTCGAGTGACAGCTTTTTGTAATGGTAGAAGGTTATTGTTTAGTCTAGGTGTGGCCCGCAGTATGCTGTAGGTGACCCTTCAACAAATTACTGAAATCATGGCCAACACAAGCAAAATAAGTTGAAGTTTCATGATATCAGGTTGCCGAGATGTTTTGGAGTGGGATTATGGTTGTTTTTTAAATTATTTTTTATTTAAAAATGTATTAAAATAATATTTTTTTTATTTTTTAAAATTATTTTTGACATCAATGCATCAAAATAAATTGAAAACACCAAAAAAACATTAATTTGAAACAAAGAAAAAACATATTTTTTTTCAAAAATGCTTTTAAAACGTAAAAACAAACAATGTCATTATCTCTTGTATTTTTTTTTTCTTAAAGAACTAAAAAATGAAGTATAAGAGGTAAAAGATGAAAAGGTGGATGTATTATCTTCTAAACCTAAATTTAAATCAAATACGAGTGGAGTGATATTTTATTGAGCGAAAATATATGAGAAAGTGTATGAGAATATTTTATTACTAACTTGATTTTTAGATTTTGATGATATCTTTCAAAGATGATACATCCCCATCGAAAAAGAAGAAAAACCAAGCTTTTATGTTACAGGTTATAGAATATCAACTTGAAAGGATTAATATGAGATTTGATGAGTGGTATGAACGAGTAAATAAAAGAGATGCTAAATTGCAAAATGAACAATTCCTAAGGGTTGCTAATGCTAGGAGGCAAGAGAAACTGAGGTTCTAAGCTACGAATGTTAATGATGAAAGGGCTTCTATGAGCTTAGTAAATCAGTGTAAGAAAATTACAATGCTATTTGCAGAAACAAAGAAAGTTGTTGATGATTGGAAAACTTCAAATTAGTGCGAAAGGATGCAAAACAAGAAAGAGAAGTTGCACGATGAAAGGAAGCAAAATGAGAGAGAGAAGCTCTTATATTCATACAGTGTCGTTGGAGGTAAAAATTGGCAAAAAAAAGCTCTGAGGGCTTAAACAAGATACTAATAAAATGGGTGCTACAGTTGCTCCAGATCTTACTATTGTTTCTATTGGTGATTTAAAGATGAATCTTTTAAAGAGAGGGAGAATGACATGATCCATGCAAGGGCTGGACAATCAAATTTAGTTTTTAGCCTAATGTTTTCTAATATGTATAGTTTTACTCTAATAAACATAACTCTCAATTCGATTGTTGGATCAGATTGAAATTTCACCAAAACATTCTAGAGGTTTTATTTTATATTGAGTTCGTTTCAAGTTAATCGAAGTTCAAAAAAGCATCACAATACATACTAGGAGTTGCTATATGAGTTTTGCTAATTGTTTCCTTATGATTTTTGGACTTCTCATTTAGCAATGATTCTTTTTCTACAAGGATGATTTAGGTGGAAACAATTGAAATTATTTTGGCAAGGGTTTCTATGTCAGCCAATAACACTCTGAACTTTTTGTGCGATTTTTCATCTTTCCAATTATCGTATACATGAAATAGGATTTTCTTTCTATATCATAAGGTAGCCTTGAGCTTACCACGTACCACTTTCATTATTTTTATAACCTATACATCATTTCTATTTAATAAACATACAATAATTTATTATATAATATTAACTAATTTTACAAACTTTTCCTCAAAATAAAATAATCCTTGAAGATTTGAACACGATCTCGAGATACCTTGGACAAATAGAAAAACACATGTAGAACACATAAGAACATAAAATAAGATTCTTAATATACAAATATTCATTTCAATTGATTACTTTATCAAATTTAAAAATAATATAACACAAGTATTCTTTCATGAAATTTTCTATCAATACCATGAATATTTCCATTACAATCTTCACTTACAATCTAATTCAATTATTTCTATAAAATCATCACAAATACTTCTAGTTCATAGTCCTACATAGTTTAGAATCTCATTTTCCCCTTATTTAATCTGATCACATCTTGACTTAATCATTTATTTCATTAGTCTATCATACCACCCTTAACATTTAAGGTTATTACCTCGATTCATCATTCGCTTCACTTATTTCTATGTCTATAAATTATTTTTTAACCAATTGATTTTATATGTTAATCTAATCATCCATTGTGTTGTTTCCGACCCACTTACTTCTATTTGTATATTTTGATATTCCTCATGTCATTTATAGCTTGTTACTATCACTTTTCAATTCCCACATATAATATCTCAATCAAAGCTCATCCATATTATTTTTCATTTCCCCTAATTACTCATGCTCATTCATGGTTTATTTATCTAATTCTCATCGTGAATTATTCATTATACCATTTTATGACTCATTTATATATTTTTATATTCAAATATTTATTTTTGTCCATTTAAGGCACGCTTGTGCGCACACGCTCTCTCTCTCTCTCTCTCTCTCTCTCTCTCTCTCTCTCTCCCCCTCTCTCTCTCTTTCTCTCTCTCTCTCTCTCTCTCTCTCTCTCACACACACACACACACACACACACATATATATATATATATATAAATATTTCATCCTCAATTATTCATTTGGCCAATTTATGGACCATCTATATATTTTTCATACATAAATATTCATTTATAACATTATAACCAAAATTTTGGCTGTATGTAATTTCAAGTCTCAAATATCCCTTATGTCCATTATCTTGGCATATTCAAATATTGTCCCATCTTAAGAAGTTCTTATGCTAATTTT
>Ga0325414_1000629_pt1 | contig 30008 bp, 17 predicted proteins | sample PopdelMetagenome_8_FD_206183 | JGI IMG/M metagenome (GOLD analysis project Ga0325414, IMG submission 206183) | Populus deltoides microbial communities from Bellville, Georgia, United States - Leaf-PdKOR-R3 | ecosystem: Host-associated > Plants > Phyllosphere > Phylloplane/Leaf | place: USA... | reverse complement strand
TCATCAAAATCATGTGATATATAGGTTAGATTAGAATGTGATGTACATACAGTTAAAACAGTGTAGTCTGTCCCTGGTCAATGTAATAGGTAAACTATAAACCTCGTTCATATTGAATTCATCACTTGTATCAGCCTCCAACTACAATTAAGGATGATAAAGAGGATAGGTGGAAGTTTCTTCTCTAAATTTCACATTCATGTTGGAGTTATATGTCTTCTATAAAATAAAACAAAAAAAAGGTCAAATCACTAAATTCAATTACATTTTATATTATTGATGCAAATAAACAATCCTAAACCAATGATAACCATTAAAACACTTACAACGAACACTTATGCTTTCTTTGATCCAAATCTCTCTTTTTTATGAGTTTCCTCTTATAAATTCGTTGGAGTTGCTTCTCGTTCAAGCTATTTTTCCTACAAATTAAATAGTTTGTTTAAAATATCACAAATAAACATATAATTAAAACTTCAAGAAAAGTAATAAATATAAGAACAAACTCTTATTAAGCGATTTACATGGTTGATAAACGGAATTGCTCATTCGGTGTGCTCGCTCATCAAAACACGAGTTTTTTTATTTTTATTTTGTATACTTGATCGTGAGCGCTTTGTAAAATTTTCTGAAACCATAAATGTTTGGTACACTGCCCAATTACTCTTTGTGACATGCCTCAGTTTATAGCTTTTCCACTTCTCTTTGTCATTCAAGCTGGCCTTTCTAATTTCTTATTTGTAGGCATTATACAAAAAAATCATACAATCTAAAGTAGAAATTAGTTAAGTAAATAAAAGAATACAAGCTTACAATAATATAACATTAGTTTATTTAAAATTACCTAGTTGCATTATGGTTCATACACTTTCCTAACAAGCATCTCTTACTGTCATCCCACCAAGATTTTTTCTTAATTGATTTCATACATTAATTAGTTTTTAAAATTTTAAAAACTAGTAACTTGAGTTAGAGATTATTTATCTAGTGTTAAAGATTCTCCACTAGACATCTATCATATACATCCATTCAGAATGGTCATGAATATGACTTCATTGAAATAATGGTTCTTTGAATGACCACTTCATCAAGAGGTGATGGAACAAGTAACTTTAATACTGGTAAACATGGAAATCAATTTAAGCAAATTATTTTCATGTAATTGTTAAACTTAAAATAACTCAATACAAATAAATAACATTATGACACAAAATAATTACCATAAATAGATCATCTTTCAATCATAAATAGATCGCCTTTCAATTATGCTATAATTTTATCTGAAATGGGCTCTATCAAAGAAGAGATACTTGTTTTGTTATCCTTGATTATTGAGCATTGGTCTATAGCTTTTACATTAGATGCCTCTTCATAGTCATAACCTTGATTCAAGTCACTATCACCGCTCAAACTACTTGATGAAACGAAAAAAATTTTGTTGGACTTGAACTTATTGTCTAAAAGAAAAACAATGAACACAATTCAAAATAATAATCATCATCATTATCTCATCATAACTTTCCTACACTTTCACCATCAAAATAATAACCACTACCTCAGTGCCACTACTACCAGTCATTGTCACCACCCCACCACTACCACCACCACTAGTCATCACATCGTAACCACTTTCAATATCATTACTACCACTGATATTATTACTACCATTACTACCACTGATATTATTACTACCATAACTATCACTATATAATTTATCATCATCATTACTCTCTCTATCATAAACATCATAAATCTTTATATCATATTATCATCAAATAAATAATAGCACCAATTAAAACCTTAATTGTTATCAATAACTTATCAATTATGCATCATTTCTTCAGTTCAAACTTATTCAACCTAAATTAATACCTTTAATTAATATAAACCCCACATGAAATCAATTTTCCCCAAATTTCCAACTTAATTGACACAAATTAATTGGTACCCATTAAATTACTCATGATTTCTTCAATTCTAACACACCTAAGTTACAAAATCATACTCAATTTTATTAAGTGATAAATTAAATGTATATACTCGAAATCCCAAACAAACCCTAAAATACAAATCATGCATTAATACAAAAAATTATCATTATAAAACAACCAAAACACTTACATATACAAGCAATTATAAAAACTACAAACAAACTTCAATAAATTAACTTTAAACATAAATGAGTAAGTTTGCTTACTTGATGGAGGGAAGCTTAACAAGAAATGGAACCAAGGGTGGGAAGCTGACACTACTGAATAGAGGTTGGTCAGCATCAATAAGTAAGGCAGCTAGATTTATTGGGGGGTGGAATTGATGAAATAGGAGTGAGAGAGAGAGAGAAAGATAAAGAGTTGTTGTGATTTTAATTGAATAGAGAAATAAAAAGGGGGGTATTGAGTGTTAATTCCTTTTAAAATCACTAATGAAATTTCAATTGGCAATTTAACACGTTAGAAGTCCTAACAAAATTGCCGACATAATTTTTATCTTTTTTTTTATTTCATCACCAAAAAATTACTATGAAAAAAAAATTTTGTTGTAATTTTCATCAGTAAACAACACTGAAATAATTTTTGTCAGTGTTCCCATTACCTTTTTTCTAATTTTCTAATAGTTTCACTCATAAAAATAATCATGGAGAAATATTTGATTCGCCATAAAAGATCGTGCATTTTGCATATTAGAACGAATTGTTCATGTAGACCAATCCTTTTTTTTAAGGCATGGCTTTCAGGTAAGCTTTTAATTGATAATTTGAAAAGTTTGTATGGGCATCATATTGATGAGTTGTAAGATGAGAATTTAGATGGGTGCCCACACCGATAAATCTTAAAATGAAGAATTTAGGATTGTGACAATAAATTAGGTGTGTCTTCAACCTTATGTCACATCTAATATAAGATTTGCCAACATAAAAAGAATATGCTCTTGCTGGTTTGGGTTGGCCACCATTTCCTTCTCTTTCTCGTTTTTTTTCTCCCTTTCACTTTTCTCCGTGGGTTTAATTGGGTCAGGGTAATTAGGTCTAATTGGGTCATTTTTCTCTTTCTTTCCTTTTCTCATTTCTTCTCCTATTATTGATTTGGCCTTCCTTGGACTCAAATGAGTTGCTTTCAGTGAATGAATTGGGGATTGAGTTAGAAATCAAGGACTCAATCATAAGAAACTAGAAATCATGCTTAACACTTGTAATACATGCACTAGCATGTGATTAGATTTGTCGTCTTCAAGTGACTCGTGAACCTTCTCTCATCGTTTGATTGGTGTCTTTCTTTTTAAAAGACGTCGGCTTCACGTGAGCAATCTTTTAGGCCACCAAGTCAGTTGAAAGTCATTGGTATAGCTTCGACAAGCTATTATTCTTCTTCCCTCCCTTGTTTTCTATGTTTGCTTTCTTTCATTTTCCATTTCTTTCCCAGTTAGATCGTTTGGCCCAACAAGCTATTAGTTGGCTATTTTTGTCCGGTCGAGTCATTTAGCCCAAGCAGCTGCCCAATTATTATTTTTATCTTTTTATCCTCATCTCTTCCTTCTTTATTTCTTTTCTTCAGACTTGGGTGGCCCTTCTCCCTTTCATTTTCAACCCTCCTCTCCTTTTCTTTTCTCTTCTCTTCTTTTTTTTTTCTTTCCTAGGCCCGGGTGGGCTTTTCTTTCCACCCTTATGTCACATCTAATATAAGATTTGCCAACATAAAAAGAATATGCGCTTGCTGGTTTGGGTTGGCCACCATTTACCTCTCTTTCTCGTTTTTTCTCTCCCTTTCACTTTTCTCCGTGGGTTTAATTGGGTCAGGGTAGTTAAGTCTAGTTGGGTCATTTTTCTCTTTCTTTCCTTTTCTCATTTCTTCTTCTATTATTGATTTGGCCTTCCTTGGACTCAAATGAGTTGCTTTTAGTGAATGAATTGGGGATTGAGTTAGAAATCAAGGACTCAATCATAAGAAACTAGAAATCATGCTTAACACTTGTAATACATGCACTGGCATGTGATCAGATTTGTCGTCTTCAAATGACTCGTGAATCTTCCCTCATCTTTTGATTGGTGTCTTTTTTTTTTTAAAGACATCAATTTCATGTGAGCAATTTGAAAGTCATTGGTATAGCTTTGACAAGCTATTATTCTTCTTCCCCCCCTTGTTTTCTATGTTTGCTTTCTTTCATTTTCCATTTCCCAACCAGCTATTAGTTGGCTATTTTTGTCCGGTCGAGTCATTTGGCCCAAGCAGCTGCCTAATTATTATTTTTATCTTTTTATCCTCCTCCTTTCCTTCTTTATTTCTTTTCTTCAGACTTGGGTGACCCTTTTGCCTTTCATTTTCAACCCTCCTCTCCTTATATTTTCTCTTCTCCTCTCTCTTTTTTTTTCTTCTTTCCTAGGCCCTGGTTGGGCCTCCTCTCTTCCTTCCACCTTTATAATTTCTGCACTGTCAATGTGTGTAGAGGAACACGGCAGCAGCTCAGTTGAGTTCACAAAGAACCATATAAAAAATCAAGTGGGCATCATTGTATTTTTCTTTTCTTTTGATAAATGACAATATCATTGTTTCAAATGCCGGATTTTTGTAATATGTGCAATATTCAATTCTTGAAGGTTACCTTATTATGATTTTCGGATTCTCGAAGGACTACCCTTGAAGTTACAAGGAAATCTGAAACCCACGTCAGCTGTTTCGAAAGGAAAAAAAGAACTTATTCTGCCTTGTTAAGACATTCTTAAATATTAAAGCACCTGTCTTCTTAACGTCCTTGAATATATAACACATGAACACACACACACAACTCATATCACTCTCTAGTAAATTTTTCAGCCTTTAATTTTTATTTTTTTTAATTCTTTTGCAGATTTGCAAAACTATAAAAGGTTTTTACGGTGATTGGTGTTTTTCAGCAGTGAATTATTATTATTATTATTATTATTATTATTATTATTATTATTTTATGATTTTGTATCAAAACATGATGCGCAGCATGTTATCTTTTAAGCATTTAATTTTGTAAGAAAACAAATTACTATTCCAAAAATTCAATTTATCTGGGCATCTTATAAGAATTTAGCACAGATACTATTCCCAGCTTTCCATCTCTTTTTTCAGCTCTTCTTCGAGCACCCACTTTATTTCCTGTAAAGCTCAAAAGATGCCAACGCAAGGTAGCAATACGGTGTCGTGCGTGAAAACAAATGAAGGATTACTTTTTTGGAGCACTTTCTTCGTTATTTTCGCACACTTAATTTTATTGTATTACTTTTTTATTGTTATTTTTTTTAATTTATAAGGATTTTTAATAGAGTTCAATACACAATTTAATAATAAAAATGAGCAGCATAATTTTAAATTTAACTCTTGGATAGGGTTAAGATTTGACCTCATCATTTATTCATTTTACTAATTCCTTTTTTCTATGTAGATTGAGACTCTTAATAATTTAAATAGGATTTTATTAATAAAGAATTTTTTTATATTTAAAATGGCAATTTTTTCTTAGGTTAACCTGGACGTCGCGCCATCCTTGCATGTGGAAGCAAGAAAAAAAAAGCGTGCAAGTTGAGAAATAAATTAAAAAATAAAATGAAAGGTTTGTCTCTAAAAACCGACAGTTTGTCAAAGCTTTCAAAGACTGTTAACCACGGCTGTCAGAGAGATAGACATAGCCGGTCAAACACTTAAAATCCACGAACTCGGAGACGTGTATGACTCTTTAACGGGTCGTGCATTCACCGGGTCATGGATTTGGGACTCAGCCTTGCTACTCTCTCGGTGGCTCGCGACTTCTCAGTTTGATTTGCGAGACAAGTCCGTCATCGAGCTCGGCGCGGGAGCCGGATTGCCAGGCTTGACAGCGGCACTACTTGGCGCCAGTCGAGTCTTGCTAACGGACATCGCGCCGCTGCTCCCTGGCTTAGTAAAGAACGTTGAAGCGAACGAGTTGGAAGACCGAGTCGAGGTGAGGGAACTCGTTTGGGGATCGGAGGAGTCGCTGAGTCGAATAGGAGAGTTGAGGCGATTCGACGTCGTGCTGCTGAGTGATGTGTTTTTTGACCTGGAGGAGATGGCAGCGCTTGGGCGGACGTTGAAGAAGGTGTCTGGGAACAAGACCAGGGTTTTGGCGGCGAGCGAGGTGAGGTTTTGGACAGGTGAGTGCTTAAATGAGTTGGTGAGTCAGGGTTTCAAAGTTGTAGAGGTGCCGATTCAAGAGGATGGGAGTGACGGTGGAAGGGATACCTTTGCAGTGTACAACATAATCCCGCCGGATGAAGAGGAGTGCCAAAAGAACACGTCGGGCTCGTAAAAAGGTTATGGTTATTATGTGTATGGATGTATTTCATGTATATATATACATGATCGCAACATCATGTTTTTGCATTGTAAGCGTTCCAAGATTATACTAGAAGAAAGGGAGCGTGAAGAATACTTATTTTAAGATGGCTTTTATTGACTTTTATGGCTTCTTGTTAGCCTCTGCTCTAATTATCTTTTCTAATACATTTTGAATGTCTTATTTGTTGTATTCAAGTATTTAAGAAACAAATATTTACGTTTTACAGCTTATTTTATTCTTGACTGTCACGAAGCTCACATCAAATATCCATCAGAACATCCTCTTGGATGTATGTGCCATGGTTGCCAATGTATTTAGGGTAGTTTGCCATTTAACACACTCAGTGAAAATATTGGGAAAATAATTAAAAAATTATTTGAAGAGTAACATTGTTTCAATACAATCACGATTCTAAATTGTAATCACTATGAATATTTAATAATCAAGATATGATATTCAAGATTCAATAATCAAGAAATAAAAAAATAAATAAACTACCGTAGTAGGAGAAAAATAAAAAAAAATGAGGGAAAGAAAAAACGATCATAGAAAACATACCTGATTTTTTTTTTATATACTCGATACTGTTAGAAAGATTTTAAGGAGATAATTTTAATCGCATCATGAAAAATCATCAAATAAAATCATAATTAGTTAATAGTTTTATTTGAGGTTAACCAAATTCTAAAATACTTTAACCCTAAACGTGGTAAGTTTAGAAATATTTTATTCGAAATAATTTTTTTAAAAATCTCTCATGGTTGAAATTGTTTAGAAGATGATTTAATTAACAATCTTTTCATAAGATAAGCATTTATTATTATTAATCTATACAAAATTATGGTAATTCACATATATAAGGGTATCTCTAATGGAAAAAACAAATGAAAAGCCAATAATAATAAAAAAAAAAAAACTAATTCCCTTGGTTTTGCAGCTCCAAAGAAATAGTCCTATGAAGAGCCAAAATAGTTTTTCTGTCAACAAAAAAAAAAATCATTTCTGCATATCTATCAAAAGAGCTAAAAACATTAAAATAAATTATTTAAAGATTTCCTTTTCATTTCCACAACATTTCTCAAATTGTTTCTCAAAAAATCCAAAAGTATTAATATTAAATATATTAAAGTACAAATTAGTTTTTAAAATGGTTTTTTCCCCATTGAAGTACACATAAAAAAATCATATTTACAATATATCAATAATTTAGCACTTTTAAATGATTTTTGCCATATTGGAGATGCTCTAAGCAATTTTTATATGGTAATATATACATATATATATATATATATATAGAAAACTAATCATTTAAATTCATAAAAACCTTGTTTTAATACTTACAAATTAATGCATCAGTTTATATGAAAATGTAGTATATAAAGTTTGTTTGTATATCATTTTTCTTTTTTAAAAGCTAAGCGAAGAGAAACTTTGCTCTCTCTTTTTTTTTTTAGCAACGGAAGTAATTTGCTTTCCAATTAACCATACTAAATGATCTTTCAATTGTAAGAAGGGAATAAATTAAAATAAGGGTGATGCTATTTTCACTTCATAGTTTATTAATCTCACTCAATAATAGACAAATCAAAATACTTCTTAACCACCAAATTTACTTTCTTCGCAAAAGTTTTTGGTCATGCTATAATTCTTTTTTTATTAAATATTTCTTTTGCTCTTCCAAACATTATCTACCAATAATATATTATTTCAATTTTATATACTTCTTTTTTATCTGAAATGATTTTGAAGTTTAATAATTCAAAAACATTTTTTTAATGAAATCTGATATATATCAAACTTAGATATTTAATAGCTATACTAAAGATGAGAGAGAGTAGTGTAGTCTATTAATAACTATGGATTGAGATAAACTATTTATCTGGCTAAAATTTAGTTTTAAACTTTGTTCCTGCGGTGGTAACTTTCTTTTATCAAGTAAGAGAGGCTACAGGCTCATAATCCTCTACAAAAGCTTCACTCGGGTAAAAAGTATGGGGACGACAATTTCTAGAGCACAATAGTTTCCCGCAGCTTCCCTCTTGGTGAACTTTGAAACCAGGTCCATTAGTGAAGTATTTAGCAAATTGTTTGCAGCTGGATTCACTATTTTTCTGGTTTTATCATTGCAGAAAACATCAATGTTTTCCCATTCATAAGGTGAAAACTAAAATGCCCACCAATAAAAGCAAATTACAAGCAGAAACCATCGCCACTATTCATTAGATATTACTCATAGTCTCCAAAAGAGTACAGATCTGTGACCTTGCAGAAACCCTATGGGACCAAGAATTTAAAGCAAAGCCCATTTGATGTAAAAACCAATCCCACACTCACTGGCTGGCTGCACAGAATGAATTCCTAGGATATCATCGTCTAACCATCTAGCTGCTGATTATAAGAGTATAATTACATGTCAGGAAGAGCTGAAAGGGTCAGGCGACTTTCCCCATCGCTGTGAAAAACTCTTCAGTGGTGGTAACTGCTTTCGTATAATTAATAGGGGTCTCCCCTGTAGGTCAAGTATTATATATACCCCTCATCACGACGTCCACACCCTTCCAGCAAAGCATGCCATGTAATGCTCCTTCGGAACTTTACCTTCTCAAAACACTCTACTTTAAGCAGGCAATTGGGTTTATCCTTTTCTTTCTCAGCCTCGGATGTGCAGCCCACATCTGCTCACACACCCCATAGCAGAGCTATGGCTCACTATTTTTTATTCTTATCATCCAAGGTATTCTTTGGCTACTTAAGTACACCAAAACTGACCTCAAGAGGACGACAAACTCTTCTGCGCTCTTGGCAGAGATATATTAGGGCACATGTGACGACACAAACCAAGTTGCTGAATTCAAAGATCATAACCCATCATAGCCACACACAAAAAAAAAATTACCATGCACTCTCAACCGTTGTAATGGATTTTCTGGTTTTGGGTGCCCTGACCCTGCTGAGACTGCTGTTGTGGAGCCTGTAAGTTCACCGGCTGAGTGTTGTAGTGGGCAAAGGGCTGAGAGTAAAGAGAATTCATCAAGCCCTGCAATATAAATTGACCACACTATGTTTTATATACTGGGAAGAATCACTAACAGACTTACAAACAAAAACTGCAAAATCATGCAACAAAAAAAGGAGAGGCAAAATTACAGAGTGCTGCAAGCATTTGATAAACATGCAAACATATACATGATGCCAAATTTTCCTACATCTTGCAGTTTTGGTAGTTTTGCCTCTTGAACTTCTTTATGTCAAGAACTTCAGGTATCAGAAAAAACCTGAGATTGAAGTTGGTTCGGATTGGTTATGCCAAAGTGGCTTTGCGATGCATCATCTTGTGAGGGATCATTAAAGCCAACCTGAGTGAATAGCCCTTGTGATCCATGAGCCATGTAATCCTGCAAACAGAAATTCATCAGGGCTCAGACAAACAGCAGTCTATCGGTGATTAAGAAAAAATACATGGTGTTTTCAAAAGGCAAACCTGAGACATGAAATCATTTCCAGAACCAAAACGAGAAAATCCAGCTTGAGAATTCTGATTCAAGAAGTTGCCTGGAAACCCGCCTTGGGCTCCTTGTGTAACATAATCCACAGCATATCCACTTTGAGATGCCTGCAGTGCATTTTGCATTACAAAAAAATCTTAAGACAGAAGTGCATTCTCTACTACCACCGCAAAAGGAAAGACCATATTTGGTTGAAGCAAGACTTCAAACACAGAAGTTAAATCACAAATTACTCTTCTCATTTTGCCTCATTTGCTGCTAAGCAATGCCTACCATTATATACTCGAGAAATTTTGCCAACCCCTGATTATCATGTACAAATTCAAAGCAAACCTAAAACAGAGTATGAAAAGCATTTGGAAATACAAAAAACTGAATATTCCACCAAAGAAAAAAATCTAACCTCACATTCTTCATCCATTTGCACCATATATGGAAAAAAGAAAAAAAAATACTATTGGACATATAACATGATATCTACTCTTGCAGGGCTTATATACCTGAGTGGAGAAATCAGCAACATTGTAAGGAACATGTGATCCCTGGCTTTTGAAATCATCACCCAAGAACTCCTGATTGATTGCCATCAGAAAAGAAATTAGAGGGGGGGAAAAGGAGAGGCAAACTAAGTCAATAAAACATAATTTTTAAGGATGACGAGCCGGGAAAATACCTGGGACATACCCCCCATGGAAAATCCATCACGAAATGTTTGGCTCGATCCCTGAACTGGAATCTATTTATGCAACAAACACATTCAGGACACAAGAATACTATGATAGCAATAAAATCATATAGATGAATCAAATTGTTAAGAAAAAATTGCTTACATTATTATATCCAGGCTGAGATAATGCACTACCCACAGATGGCTGGCTATTTGGATTCTCCAGGGAAGAAAAATTGAAAGATCCAATGTTCCCAATGCCTTGCTGAGTGCCTTGCTGGTGTGGGAGATGACTTCCAATAGGTGCACCAGCATTGCCGCGCCCAGCACCAAAACCTCGACTTCCTGGCTGAGGGACTTGAGGAACAGCTCCAATTGGCCCATGCACAGCTCCACGAGTTGGAATAGCATATGGTTGAGAAGGTGGATCACCATGAAATGGTGGAATGGGGACCCGAGGCATTGGAAACCCAGCAGGATGAGCACCAGGCTTGTGGGTACCATTGGGTGGGGCAGGTGGCATATAAGATCCTATATTTGGGACAACACAATCTGACAAGTCAACATAAGGACAGCAGAGTAGCTAAGCAGAGGAACTTGATTGAATAATAATGAGTGTGCTTCAGTCCTATTCTACTTTTGAGTATGCATATCCTCAATGACTCGTGGAACTTAAATGCCATCGCTGTGTCAAAATTCTAGGATTTCTAACTAGACAGGTGAAATGTAGCATACCCCTGGCACGGGAGTTTCTTCTATCAGCATTTGGGCTAGCTGAGGCAACAGACCCAAAATTATCATTAGGGACAATTCCAGGTCCACCACCAAAGAAAAGCCTCCTATCGTTATAAATCTGTATGAAAACATAGCCAACAACAATCAGTTCATATTTATTCCTGACAAGTACTTCATGATACAATGGAAAGACTAAAAAACAACACAAAAATGGAAACTTGGACAAATTTATCCTTGGTCAATGATGCTGCCCTTTCCTGGAAAGTTGAACCCCGTACCTTTTTGGGCTTTTGAAATTGAACCATACTCTGCTTCAAGTTATTCAAAGGTCCTTCAACCAAGCACTCATGTTCCTGGTGAAACAATTGTAGCAACCAGAAAGAGTAAAAATGTTTCAGTAATAAATCAAATTATTATTAGCAAGCGACAAAGGATATGTGAAAATGAAATTCATCTTTCAATCTCCGCACCATACCATCGCTAACATTAGCAAAAAGTTGTGCAAATGAGAGTAATGAGAGTTTCATAAAAAGCATAACACAACAGGTAGAGAAGACATACCTTGTAGTGAGTTAATAAGCTATTCCACAAAGGCTGCTTACTTAGAACTTTAGGGTTTCCCAAGATGACAATACCATATCGAGCACGGGTTAGAGCTACATTCAATCTCCGAGGATCATTAAGAAATCCAATGCCCTAGAGAAAGGGACAGCGGTCAAGCACGTGATCACAAAAGAAAACCTTTTTATCTACCACAAGAGACACCTTTGATGGTGAACAAAATAAGAATGGGCTGGAAATTAAGTCTAAAAACTACACCAGTATCTGTCCGCATTTGATACAGTTGAAATGGGGGAAAAGAAAAAATGTCTAGTACAATAACCTGACACTTCCCTACACAAAAGGGATATTTCACATATGTTATCAAGCAAGTTCTGACGACCACTCAAAGATATACGGCACCAAACCCATCAAACAAGTGCTTCCACATGAGCATCTTGTTAGAACTAGGACCCTACCTTCTAGCATACATGTGACGGGGAAGAGGAAGAAGGCAACTTCGGGATGAGCACCGCATAATGAAAAGGTTAAGCGCTGAATGATAGGATCACACCCAAATTCTCTCTTCTAATACCACAATTTGATAGTGTCATGTGACCAGACAATGCCTTTTTTATTCATGTGATTACCAACAATGGATTTGACAATGGTCTCCATTACATGTCCACGTGCATAAATGAGGATTGAAGCCATGATAAGATGATACAGCATGCACAAAAGAGTGCAATAAATAAATGAGCACACAACCCAAAAGGCTCGAAAAAATAGAAAACAAGATCAAGATTCAAAGCTCGGGCTCTGAGTTGAACAGCTACATTCAGCCTACCCCTTAAAATTAACCACATAAGTTTTGTGATCTATAGAATTTGGGAGGGTATAAAGAACCAACCTGATGTTCGTTGCTCCTAACACAAGACAAAATAATGTAGTCCTTTTCCCTTCCTTGAAATGAATCAACACTTGCAACCTGCAAAAAAATGCTAAACCATGAAGCAATTGCAAGTAAATATTGAACAGCATCTAGACCCATAAAATAGAAGCTATGAATTACCTCAATTTCCTTGTATAGTTGCTGTCTGAGGGCACCGTTTCTTGACATATAATTCACAATATATGCTCTTTGTCCCTCGTAAGGTGTTATCACTCCAATCTGTAAAATGTTGTACAAAATCAAAATATTGTATCGCAAAAAAGAAATGCACCTATGAAAACAAGAAGAGAAGATACACGTGCCTGGCTAGGGACTACACCGCTCCTCAAAAACGTAGTTACAATTTTTTCAACATTTGCAGCCTCGGTACGATTTAGATAGGATGTCCCACTGGCACTTATCTCTTCTTGTCCCATCTAAAGAATAGCTATTGAGTTACAAAACATAGCCTTGAAAAAATATAACAGGATATAGACAAAAGGAGACCAGAGATTTGTAGTGCATTAAAAGCACTTGCTGGAAAATTCTTTTAAGTTAACAATATTAGCATATTAAAATAAATATATTTTCATAATTTCTTTCTGATACTATTCAGGTGGGAATATCACACAATTCCTATAGACTGTATCAGCCCAAAAAATGCACTAGCTAAGTAATTATCCTTTTTGTTTAAAGTATTGAAATATAATATAACCAATATGCAAATATCATACCTGGACATAAAAGAACATTGGACGATTTGGCACAGGCCAAGGGAAATCAATGCCTGATGACTGTCTCTCATTGACAGTCACACCATTTTGCAGAGTGCCTTCATAAAAGCTGTTGGATGGAAATTCAGAAAGAGATGGGTGCATGCGATATTGAACCTGAAGTATGAAAGAAGAAAACATAAGTACCAGCTTAGCAGCATCCTATGAAAGAAACTATATCAGCCTTGATACAAAGAAAGATGAAATTTAGTGCAAAGTAACTAAATTATAATTGATAACGAGCAGTTCCTAACAACCATTTCATTCCAAGCAGGATAAATGTGCTAACCATAAATACATGAGCAGACCACACACAGAGATAACTAAAATAACATTACCTGCAATCTAATTGGTTTCACACCAAGTAAAACAAGGCGCTCAAAGAGAGACTGGGCTAACCCAGCACGAGCAGCTTTCTTGCACATAATGACAGGACCAAGCTGGCAATGGTCACCAACAAAAACGACCTAGCAGATAACTACTCATCAGAAACTGAAGCATGTGATAGTAAAATGGGCATTTCAAAAATCTTGAATACCTGCTTCGCCCCAAGTACCAAAGGAATGAGACACTCTGGTTCAGTCGCCTGAGTTGACTCATCAATAAGTACCTAAAATAAGGTAAAGAGTGTAAGCTTCCAATAGTTCAGCAACAAAAGATGAGCGCAAAAACAAACGATAAGAAGACAAAACAGAAGAAAAATAAGATGCATTTCTACCTGGCGAAACCTAAAATTTGCCAACCGAGGATCTCCAGCACCAACACAGGTGCAACAGATGACATCAGCACTTTGAGAAATTTCCCTTTCTGTTGCTCGTTTCAGAGCTTTGTATTTTTTCTCATCACTACTGGACAGTTCTCCTGTTGATATAGGAACAGACAAGAGGGGAAAGAAAGAAAGAAAGAATGAGAACAGTATTAGGATAAACTCTGAAGTCCACTGTAAAACTGTATATCAAGACTGGTACATCCAACCAGAACAAAACCAAATCTACAGCACCAGGTACAAAAGAAATTATGTTGTCAGGGAAGAGTTATTTGTACAATTTCTAGTAGCACCAGCCTCAAATCCAGAAGCCAAATATAGTTTCTCCTACGACTAGCAAGAATACAATAAACTTCTAAAGATTGAGCGACAAATCAACAAGGTCCCAAATCATATAATCCCACATGCTTTGAATGCATATGAAAATGTAGGGGTGTGCAGCTCTATGCAGAAGTTGAGGTAATCAAATTCACAAATGAGCATCTCATTTGCAACTTGTAATTAATAACGAAGAATTCCATTTTAAATAATTAAGAGGAAGGACACACCTTGTTCATCTTTCAACTGTTGCAACTTGTGAAGTTCACTTTTCTCTGAAGTGTCTAGATGTCTAACCTGTACCAGTCACTAGTAATTAGAATCTATAACAGGAAAGCTAAAATTGAGAAGTGCACACATGAAAAGAAAAGGAAAATGAAAGGCAGGACTCTACTAATTGACAAACCTGATAGTGAAGGGTGAGATGCTCAACAGGAGAACTAACAGCTTCCCTTGATTTTGCACATAGCCTAACAACCTTAGTTGAGGAAATACAATCCATGAAAAACAAAATTACGTCAAAATACATTTACCTGTTAGTTTAAATGACCGGCATTACAAAAGATTTAATTTGAGCACCCAGATAGTATGACATACTATCAGCAAACAAGTGTGTTATGTTACTCCATAGAAATATGAAAAAATCAGCAAATAATTCCTAGAACTAGTTTTCTTCTTCAAAATATTAATTTGATCCTTCATAAACTAAAGATCATCAGGGAACAAAAAAAGATAAGAAAAAAAAATGAAAATACCAGCAAATATTTTTAGGGACCAGTTTTCCTTTTCAAAAATTAAATTTGAGCCTTCAACAACCATCAGGGAACAAAAGAAAATTCAAGGACATGGCTAGCCATGGACTTATCCACGCAAACAGAGATGAAGAAACAGGCCCAATGGTATAAAAACCTCACTGCCTTTCCAAGATCATAAAATGTAGCCCCAAAAAGAAATATTTCCAAATGTGTAAGTCAGAGAACCACATATCAGACAGCGAGTTGTTGAGATGAAAATGGGATTAAGAGGTTTGAAGAAGGACAAGGACAAGGCCCCTGGTTCCAATGTATCACTATAACTTTTTCTAGTCCTGCAGGGATAAGACTAAATCTCATCAGTGAAGGAAACATGGATTCTACATTCTTGATGTAGATTCCTAAAAAATAGTTCTATCGAAGTTAGGGACTTCACACCTTGCAACCTAAGCACCAGATTGCGGATATTCTCACCTAGCAACTAGATTTAGTCCAACAGGACATATGCAAAGTGTTAAAATACTATTTCTTTATGTGCAACTATTTGGAGGGGCAGATGTTATTGAATAGAGTGCAGATTTGCTGACCCAATTATTAAATTTTGGGAGGGCACAGAAAGCAAAATCTTTTTGAAGGTGCTATGTTGCTCTCCGTTGGATTTTACCATTAAAGGTCAATTCTTCTCAAAGCAGCCATGGTGAGGATAATTTTTCTTAGCATCTCTCGCTTGTTGCTGTGTTTCTCTCCATTGGATTTTACCATTAAAGGTCACTTCTTCTCAAAGCAGCCAAGGTGGGGTAGGATAATTTTCCTTGGCATTTCTCGCTTGTTGCTACTGGTATCTAGAAGAGTGTCTTTGACTAATATTTTCCAAGATTGGAAGGCCTTTCTAGTTTGACCTCAATATCTGTACTTTCAGAGGGCGGTTTATTCTCTTTCTTGAGAATCTTCTTTTGTCCATATTAACAAAACATTTTTATTACAAATACAACTCCAAAATTTCAAACTTGAGCTCAACAAATGTGAGCGTAAATGACAAGAATCAATTTATACATGACAACAGAGTGGCAGGAAAAAAATGATACGAAATTAGTTATTAGGCAGGGCTTTGTGATCTCACCTTTAAGCCGGTGGCACTTATCTTCTCAGCTAGCTGATCTACAGCTACATTACTTGGGGCACACACCAAAACCTAAAGGAGTCGAAGTAAGACATGCATGCAGTCAAGTATCTGAATGAGCTGATAGTAAGCATTTTAAAGAACTTGCCTGTCCTTGTCCCTGTTTAGCCATATGATATACAATGGCAGCAGAAGTGACAGTTTTTCCTGTTCCAGGTGGACCTTGAATCAAACTTATAGGCTTCTGGAGGACATTCTTCACAGCAAGAACCTGTTAAGTGGAGAAAGATTAGGATGACTTACAGCAACACACGGTTAAATAAGGAATTCCATTAAAATGGTTAAAAAAATCACAAGTTAATAGGAGTGAAGACAACAATTTGCATTCTGATATGGAAGCACAAATATTCCGAAAAATCTCAGCTACGTTGAGATCAAAACATTGCAGCAAGGAATTCATCATAAGCCACATAATTATCCCACATGAAAGCATCAGGGAAGTTATTGATTAGTTCACAACAAATCAATCCATGAAAGAACATGGACAAGCATCAGACCATCGAATATGATGCAGTTCATGGCAATGACCCTTTTTTGTTCTGGTCACAGATAAAGACATCTTCAGTGCAAGAATAATTGGTGCATAGAAAGTAAAGGAAAGATCCCCCCCCCCCAAAAAAAAAAAAAAAACAAGATAACAGAAATAAGAAGCAACAAAAAACCAAAACCATGTCAAAATGGCACTCAAGTGCATAAATCAATATATATCCAACAATCCACGAGATGTCCCCCAAAAGTGTTAGCTTATGTTCTCTGCATTCAAGAAACTACTGACTTGTCATAATAACACCATGAAACCAGAGATTTTCAAGTGGTGGCATCATCTCAAGAATCATTAGTCTGAACAGAAAGATCCTAGTTTGAGACAAGATGCATTAACATTCAACTAGTTTAAGCTTGGAAATTGGATGGGTAGTCAAGACAGCATACTTGTGATGCATTCAGCTCTGGGAGACCAGGTGCACCAAAACGGCGAGGCAATGCACTGCGAACTGTTTGATTCTCAACCTCATGGCCCAACAAGTGATGGTATATATACCTGAAGTAGGAAACTGGCATTATAAAGACGTTCAAAAATGGCAATCCATGTTCAATACACGAACGCTACACTGACAGTACCAAGACAACGGAAAAACAAGGAGATATACTAGCTCAGTATTAATATACAAATACACAGTGGTAGCACATTACAAGCAAATGATAACTACCCACTACTAGTAACATTAGTTTGTATAAGATGATAAGATGTTACCAGCATGCCTAATCTCAGCCTTCAAATAGAGACAAATAAAAAAAAAAATGAGATAAACCAAAACATGATTCACATCCAGTTCTCATTGTCTTGTGTCACAGTAAATAAAAAAAGCGCAAACAAAAGTGAATCAGCCAACCTACCCACTGACACTGGTTTCATCCACTGCAAAAGTTTTCATTGCTCCCTGCATTCGGTCAAAGCTTGTACTCTTCCAAACAAAATCAACACTAAAACCATGGTTCATATCAACAGGAACTCCCTGCATACAAATAACAACATTAAGCATTAGTGTCAACATAACTTAAAGAAAATCAGAAGTGAGAAATCAAGCACATTAGTATCAGAACTACCTGACTAGCACGAAGCTCGAGTGCAACCTCCTCTTGAGCAGTTAACTTGATCTGAAATAATAGAGAAGTAGCTTAATACCAACATTAGAAGCATTTAGTCATGTGTTGTCTTCCTTTGAGAATGTAAATCACCTATTAATACCAGATTAAATTGAAAATAATTAAAACTTCAAGCATTGATATCAGAAGAGAGATGCATACCACGTGCCCAACCGATTGCCATGCTGGATGAGCTGCATCTCCAGAATAGCGCAGTCGCAACTCATCACCAGGTACAAGGCGCAACTCATTGTCCTCCTATAAAATCAGCAGTTCAACTTCCTTGAAATGAGAATACAGATAGAAGCACGCAAACAACAGAAATCAGCAGCACAAGGCAGAAAAAGAAAAGACAGTAATAAACTAAACTAAGACCCATGTTTCTAAACAAGCAGGTAAGTAATACATTACACTAAGCCCAACGTTTCTAAACAACTAGGAGAAATAGAAGGGAGAAGATGTCGCAATTGGCAATAAAATTTAAAAAATGAGAGAGCAAAAGCAAAAGAGGAAGCACCTTTGGAAATACAAAATATGCAACACGCTTCTTGTTAAGGCCAATATCCCATCGAATAGTGACATTATCCTTGCTTTGAGACTCTTTCATCATCTACAGGAAAATAGCATTATAAGAAGCTGCTTAATCTTTTGAAGTGTAGGAGACGGATTTTAAGGTGAGAACAATAAAACCTAAAAAGGATTAGGAAAAGAGGAGGTGCATACTTTATCATAGTCAGCTTCAAGCTTAATAAGTGGAGCAAATACATTTTGATACTGCAAAAAAAGAAATTGTCAACTCATCTGCAGAGAGCCATAATTAAATTGTTGTATTTCATGTTACATATCAAACCTAATTTAACAACTATCATTAAAGCAGGCACCTGATATGCATCTTCATACTTCAATGCTACAGGTTGAGGTTCATCATCAACACCAGGCTTCTCAAGATCTTCAAGGGAGGCATCAGGATTTGTTTTCCAAAGTTCTTCTACTTTATTTATTTGTTGAGCACTAATTTGGCGTGCCCTCAACTGCTCCTGTTCAGATGGGATCTGCAAAATACAACATATAAAGATGTTCTAGAAATAATAGAACCCTTCACTGATGAATAGGAAACTACCAACCTTCACAAGCCACTGTAGAAAACACCTATCATCAATTAGGGGGCACCACTGGCTCAGGTCCCAGTTCATGTCCTTCAGTGCATTAACATTCAAGCAAGGTTCCCTACAGAGGAGGACAACAACACTTTCTGTCTTGGCTGATATAAATCCAAGAAGAAACACATTTCGGCAACCACAGTTGTAGCACTCAAGTATTGTTTCTCCCAGAGGGCTGTCTTTATGGAGACAGACCTCTTTATGCTTTGCTCGAACCTAAAAGAAGTTCCAATAAAATAAAACTCAATTCAAAAGCAATGTTAAAAATTGCCTCCATACTAAATTCAACTAAGAAGCTGACAGGAAAAAGAGAATGACAAATTTAACTGTTCGGATTCAATTTTGCAGACAGTGAAAATACATAGCATGGGGGCATGGGGTGACAAATACATTCTGAAGTACAGCACTGAAATGCTTTAGGACATTTGCAAAATTAGAATCCCCAAGTGTAATGGTCATCATGATCTAGAAACCAAAACCAAAACCAATGCCACATTACTAGCTTCCTTGAGACTTCTTCTAAAATATATTCAGTTGAGTTTAAATCTCCAATCATGATTCAGGGTAATTAACATTCAGCTGCAGTTGTCAAATAAAATAACATTTTTGTGTCGTACCATTGCCCTTTCGCATATTTTTAAGTCTAAATACTAAGTGAGATTACCTAATTACTGGACCCCTTGTAAGGAAAGACCAAAGCAACCTGAAACTCTTCAATCCTAGCATCTTGCATTTCCATTCTTCACATATTTCCATATAATGGATTTGCTTTAACAGCTCAACATTTATTAAAAAGTAATCACTTCAATTTCAATTAAATTCTAAAAAGAGCAAAACCCAATGCCATTCAGCACTTCCCTACTTGGCCAAAATCCCCCCTCCCCCATAAAAAAAAGTCCAAATAAATTGCTCGAATTCAAAACATAATACCGCACAAAACTAAATGGAGCCAAATTTAAAGTTTAACTCACTCTGAGAACTCATATTTTCATTCTTCGCATCCTTTATATTCAAGAATAACATGTTCTACAAGCTACAGCCTAATCAGCAGTCACTCTAATTTCAATCCCAGGAATAAAAAAAATAGAACCACACGAAAATCAAACAAAAGAAACGCACAAACCACACTCACCAGATGATTAACAATATGCGAACCAGAGGTATTCCCTCTCGAATTACAAAACCACTTTCTACAGGACGGCACATTACACCTCACTACACACGCAGGGTTCGAAACCCCACAGTACCTACACGCGTGCTCCGTAAAATCCCCTTTCCCAAAATCATACCCGTCATCATCTCCCGTCTCTTCAAAATTCAACCCTCCCATACTCGCCACTAACCCCTCCACCACCCCCTGGGTCCCACTATTCGCTCCTCCACGCGCAGCAGATTTTGACGCAGCAGGTGAATCAGAGTGGTGATCGGAAGTGGAAGCGGCGGCACGGTGGTCGGATGAGGTAGGGTCTACGGAGGAGGATGTGGCGGCAAGTGAGTCGGAAGGAGTGGGCCAGTTCACCGGAGAGCGGAATTCGGGGTAGTCAAAATCGGATTCGCCTTGTGTGTTGAATTCAAGGAAGGTGTAGGCGTCTGTTGCTGTGTCTGGCTGCGACGCCGTTTCGTATAGGCTGTTGTCTTGGGCCTCCATTGTGATTATCAGGGATTTTGATCCGATTAGGCTTCTTTTTTTTTGTTAGGGTTTGGAGAGCGAAATGCGAAATGGGGATGAATGGGAGAGGAGAGTTTTTATTCGGGTGTTTCAGGGAGGAGGAGAAAGTGAAAGAGGCGCTACACGCGCTGGTTTAATTGGGATGAGGAGTATGGGAACTGGGATCTAAGGGTAAAGGGCACGTGAGATGGGAGATTTGGGGAATGGATGGGCATGTGAGATGAGTGGGTTGGACTGGATACGGCAATACGTTTGCCGTACTGAGCCGGAGCGCGGGGGACTTTTACAGCAAAGGGCTAATTACTGTGATTTCATGCGACGTTGTGGAGGAGTTAGGCAGTTTTTTTTTTTTTTTCTTCGAAAATTTTGATTTTTTTTATTCAAATTAATTTTTTTATATTTTTAAATTATTTTAATATATTAAAATAAAATAAAAAATATTTTAAAAAACAATTGAGACTATAATATTAAACACTGCCTTAATACTATGAGAGAGTAACATATGATTGTTGCTTATAACTCTTTTGATATTATGATATTCATTTCATTTTAAAGTATTTTTTATTAAAAAATATAATAAAATAATTTTTTAATTTTTTTCTCAAATTTATTTAAAAAATAAGGAATAATAAAGTTAAAGAAAGATAAAATTAAAAAAAAACTAATTTTATAAATTATTTCAAATAAAATAAATAATAATCAAAAGAAATAAGACTAAATTTGACAAATAAAAAAATTTTTAAATGATGAAATTTAAAAAAATAATTTTATAAATTATTTCAGATAAAATAATTAGTAATCAAAAGAATAGAGACTAAATCATAAAGATAATAAAAAATTCCAAATAAAAAGAAAAATAAATAACAATCAAAAGAATAAGGACCAAAATAAATAGAAAAATTAAAATTAAGGGATGAAATTGAAAAATAAATATATAAAGGATTCAAATAAAATATATAACAATCAAAAGATTAAGAATTAAATTTGATATAATCAATAAATAACATGATATTTTTTAATTTTCCATCACTTTTAAAAAAATGCATTCCACCTAAAATTTAAAAAAAATTAAAAATTATGTCAACTTTTTCTTTAACTATAAATTTTTTTTATTTATCAATAATTTTAATGATAAACAAACATTAAAAAATTTTAAAAGTAGTTTAAGGAATCTTAATTTTTCTTTTATAGGTTATAAAAGAAAAATTTTCAAGAACTAAATGAGGCCCTAATAGTCTCTTTATAGGTTATAGCCATTTTTCTATTTCATTTTCAGTTTTTTTTTACCCTTTCATTTGCAATAAAAAACTCAAAAATATGTTTCCTATCCAAAAATAAAGAGAAATGTTTTTGAAAAAAGAAAAATTACAACTATTTTCTATAAAAAAATCAAAATAATAAACTATAATAATATTTTTAATTTTTAATTTATGATAGTTTAATTATAAAATAATAATTTTTTATTTAAACCAAAAGTTACTATAAAAAAATTATACTTGTTAATTAAAAAATAGATATTTATATTAAATTTATAATAAAAATAAATTCATGACACTAACCAGGTATGAAATATAAAAAAAAAAACAATTAATGTTTTGCATTGCTAAAAATGTCTGTATATAAAATATAAAAAAAATTGCATTGTTCAATTTTTTTTTCATATGAAAAAACAGTGAAAACTTGTAAAACAAATGCGAAAAATATAAAATATGTTTTTCAAACTCGGAATATTTTCAGTTTTTTGGATGAAGAAAAAATATATTTAAATAAAATATTCTAGTTTTCCTTTCTTGGCTCCAATTTTTCAAAAAGTTAGAGTATTATTCTATTTCCAAGCAACCCATAAAAATTTCCTGCTATCTTAGCCTGGTTGACATTTGCACCATTTACTGTTAACCTAAAAATATATTTTTTTAATTATTTCAAACAAATAAGCACTACTTGGTTGGCTCAAATTGCAATACAAATGTGATATAATACAAGCCATGGATATTAAATTTGGTATGGCTTAGTGTATACACATGATATGTAACTCAACTGATCAGGTTCTAAATTTATTTTCTAGAGGTCACCAATTTGAGTCCCACAAGCTCAGAGTCATTGGAGGCTTACAAGGTCATTAACTTTACGGTCCGTGGGATTAGTCGAAATACATGCAAGCTGATCCGGACACCTACATCAATCTAAAAAAATATATAAAACCTAGTCTAAACTGAGTTTTTTTTAATAGTTTCAAACATTTACTTGACTAAACTTGGATGGCCAAATAGTCAACTAGTAGAACTCGAGAGAAACCTCTTAGGTCAATTCCAATCATTTTTTTTTAAATGATATCGTTTTGAAATTGACTCGGTGATCCATAAGTTGATTTGAATACCAAGTAACCCAGGCCACATCTTGGACCATAACTGACAACTATGAAATAAATCAACAATAATTAGTCCAACTAGAGCCTTTTGTATTAGAAAAGCAACTAGATCTTTGGCCCGCACTACGCTACCGATCATATCATTTTTTCTTGACATTAAAAAATATTTAATTGTTGATAACGTTTTTTTTACTAGGAAAAAATGTTAAATCATGAAAGGATTGACCTGGTATAATCCGGTCAACTTGACAAGTTTAGAGAATATAGTTTCATTAAAAAAAATTCAAGATGAAATTTTTAAAAAATATTGAGACGGAAACATATTTGATCGACCCAGGTTAATTTAGGTTAAATTGTCATATCCGTAACTTAAATCATGAGACTAAGATAACCCCACAGAAAGCAAATTGAAGCAAATCATTAAACTTAATTCATAATCAACACAATATTAAATGATGATTTTTTTAAAAAAAAAAGATATAATTAAAAAAACAAAAAAAACAAGCAGACAACTTAGGTTAACATGCTAAACCAACAATCTGGATCATGTAACTGAGATAACCATGTAGAAAGAAAAATAAAACAAATTATGAGGCCGAGTTCTCAATCAACCTAATGTTGAATGATGAAATTAAAAAAAAATATCAATTAAAAAAAACAAAAAAAGACTCAAGTCAACCTATCAAACTCGTAACTTATCTAATGAAACTACGGTAACCTCATAAAAAATAAACAAAAAAATATATATATGTTTAATTCCAAATCAACCATATAGTGAGGGATAAGATTGAGGAAAACAACTTTAACTAGAAAAATAAGAGGGAAACTCAAGTTAACTTGTCAAACTTGCGTTATAGGTCATAAGACTAAAATAAGTAAACTCAATGTTAAAGAATGAAATTAGAAGAAAAAAAATACTAAACCTAAAAAAAAGCATTGTTAAAGTGAATTGTGCTTTGTAAGGACGAGAACATTGAATCCCCATACAGGTCATAAGACCGAGATAAGCAAATTCAATATTAAATGATAAAATTAAAAAAAATATTAAGAAAAAAAAATAAAGCATTGTTCAAATGTTTTGTGAGGCGAGGAGTAATGAATTCCCCTCCTCAATTAATTTGGGTTAATATTTTTTTTTAAAAAAAAAGCTTTATTTGATTCTAAAGTATTAATTACTCTATTGTCACTCGCATCCTTAACTTTTTTGATTTTATCAATTCTGCATAAAGTATGATAAATATAAAATAATATCACTTTCTAATTTATCTATTGTTAATGATAGTTAAATATTATAACCATTTTATTCATCCTAGCTAGATGTTTTTATTAGAAACATCAAAATAAACCATAGTTTGCCGATGGTTATAAGAGTCAATCTAAGGTCTAGGTCGTAGGTTAAAAGGCTAACCTAGTTCAACATAACATTTTTAAAAAAAAAAAGCTAGAAGTAGCGTTATTTTGATTAAAAAAACATATTTATTCACCAATTTAGCTTATACCAAGCCTTGAGACAGCGAGTCATCATATTGACCCACCATGTTAGGCTAGGTCTTATAGTTAGGAATCTAGGAAAACCACTTTTTTGTCTTTTTTTATTTTATTTTATCAATTATGCATCAAGTGTAATGAATATAAGACAATAACACTCCCTAATTTATCCATTGTTAATGATAGTCAAATGTTATATCCACTTTATAAATGCTCGTTAAATGTATTTTTTTAAACATTAAAATAAAACTCCAATCTACCCTTAGTTACAACAACTAATCAAAGGCTCGTGTCGTGGGCTAGGACATTGTCATGGTTCAACGTAACCTTTTTGCTTTTTTGACAAACAAAGCAAAAAAAAAAAAATACTATTTTGATAAAACAAAATTAGATTTTTCCATCAACCCGGCTTGCACTAGGCAATAAGAGAACGAGTCATCGTATTAACCCACTAGGCCAGGTCATTAATGAATAATTTATCTCTCAAATCATTGTGATTGTTTTTTACAAGTTAGTGAATTGTAGGGGACAAAAGAAAAATTGACCATGATTTGATGCTAAGATTATATTTTAAGGCATATCTAAGTTTAAGTTTATTTTAATGAGGTAAATTGAAAGTATTTTATCATTAATAGTGGATAGATTCAAGATGATGTTATATAGTATGTATCATGTTAGAAATAAAATTAAAAGTTTTGTAATTCAATTTATACTAGGTGATGGTTTGAAGCTAGATTAAGGTTTCTCCACACTATAAAATAATATAAAGAGGTGAAGAAAAACATTATATATCCATATAAAAAAACATTGTGATTTGGAACAATGTTTTTCTTATTTTTTTTTTGTATTTAAATCATTTTATACTCCAATCATTGATTTGTTTTTTTTCAATATTGTCATTTAACGTTGTGTTAATTGAAAATTAGACCCGATAACCTTTTTAGATTAGTTTGCTATGAGGTTTTCATGCTGTCAAAAAAATATCCCGAGATTAAGTTAATGCTTTGTTTAATAAGGCAGAATCCATTATCCTATTAAAACAAATTGAAATTGTAGGGAACAAATTTGATACTAAAACAAAAAAGCAGCTTTGTTATCTTTTTTCACGAGTCATGAAGTATGGATTTTAAAATTTTGGCACCCAAAGTTCCTTCATTTTTTATCATTGTTTTTAGGTTTTGATATTTTGATCTTATACTTTATTTATTTTATATTTTAATCCCCGAATTTTATAAGAAGAGAAAGTAATAAAAAAACAACAAAGAAGAGAAAAAGAGATTAGTTGTCCATATTCCAGTAACCAAAAAAGCTGATATTGGTGTTAATGAGTTATATTTAATTACAAGAGTTTCGTTCATTTGTTTTTAAAATAATTAATATTGTTGAAAAAGGAAGATAAAGGCTTGGATTTTTTTTTATTCAAGATGATTTTTTATGTTTTTTACATATTAATTATTTTAGTTTAAATATGGTTTATTAAGGTTTATGGGTTCTTTCTGAGGTGTTTTTATATAAAAAATAGTGAAAATAGCTTTGATGAATCCAAAAAGTAGGGAGCTGATTTCTTACCGCATTAGGTGGTCACAATATTATCAATACATCACACATGGTTTATTCATTTTATTAAAAAAAAAGAAAAAAATGGTGGTCAGGCATGTAGGTTTGATTTTATAGCCCACGCGTCTAGCTTTCTTTTTAATGGCTTCAGCAATAGACCAGGCACGCTAGCCCACCTAGGCTTAAGAGCCTTGCTTTTTTTGGCTTTTATGTTGTTTTATATATTTCTTTCCTTAAGTTTTAACTAAAATTCATTAAAATACATCGGGGGTGTTATTTTTTTTAATACCGTTTTTTTTTAAACATGATTATAACATTGTTTTTATTATATTATTATGCACTTTTTTTTGTACATCCTTCATGACGCTTTTTTTCTTAAAATTGTTTTGGTGACTTTTTTTTTATATGTATCTATTTTTATCATTGTATGATGAAATAAAAAATTGAAATCTAATCAAGTTCACAATCTTAATCGAGGGTTTAATGAGTTAACCTGAATGGACTGAGTCATTCCAAATATCACCATCTTAATATTAAAAAAAAAAAGTTAACACGATATCGTCTTAATATTTTTTTTAAAGTCAAACTGAGTTTAACTAGATTGACCAAAATTTTTTTAACCGTTAAGTTGATTAAATCATATCAAAAAAAATATAATTAATTTAATTTGAAACCTGATACAAAGCAAGGCTAGGACAAGGGATATTGATGTCAAGGTTGCTTTAATAACATTTTCAAAAGTTTAGAATTCTAATCTGATGATTATGATCATGATAAGATGTTGTCTATAAAACAAATATTATGGTATAAAATTGTCAAAAAAAAATCAAGCACGTTAAAGAGATAAAATTGCTTTAATTAGATAAATACCTTTTCTTATCCTTACTTCAAATTTACCCAAAATTTTTTTTTGATATTTGTTCTGATTGCTCTTGACCTCTTTTTTTATAAAAAAAAACATAGAACAAAAAAATTATATTTTTATAGAGAAAAGAGGTATTAATAAGAAAATGAAGAATTATACTAGCAAATTATCTTGTTTCATTGAAATTTAAATTATTATTATTCTCACAAAAAAAATATTATCATATAATTAAATATATTTTTTTTTGAAAGGCTTGGTCCAACACGAAGATAGATATATTAATCTGTATCTATCTTCAACTTCTTATCTAGTCTCTAGTTAGCATTACAAATTCTTTTTAATATTTATTTGTGCAAATATTTCTCAATTTATGTTATTGAAAACAAGCTAAAAAATGTGTTGACAACATTTGTATATATTTTTACGTTAAAGATATTTTTAGTTTGACAAGCAGTGAAGTGTGGGTTAATTGGCTAAATCTAACAAATACACTAAAAGAATTGAGGTTGTTATTGTTCATATGAACTATGACTGAATTATTTTTTTACGTTTCGATCATCAAACTTTTTTAATTGCAATTTCATCGTCCTAAGTTAGATTAACACGGTTTTTTTAATTTGAATCTTCTTGCTCACACAAAATGTTTAGGGATATCTTGGTAATGAATTGAAGAAAAAATATTGCAAAATAAGATTTACTTGTAGCTAAAAATACAAATTAAAAAAATAAAGACTGAACTTAACAAACAAAACAAAGCAAACTCCATTTTGATATTGACATGGAAAATTTCTATTTATTCCTTATTATTTTCATTATATCTATTGTATAGTCTTTAGTATTTTAGCATTTCACATTTCGGATCAACATTTTATTTATTTTATATTTCAATCCTTATAAGTTGTGAAATGAAAGAGAAAGTCAATAAAAAATGTTGATGAGAAAAAAAGTGTTGGATGATCTTGGTGTTAATAGGTTGAATTTTTTTAGAGGAATTCCATGGAAATGGCCTCTTAGAATGCCAACAAAAAATATGCTAGAGTTGTTAATGTTTTATTATTTATTTATTTATTTTTATTTTTAAAGAGATTAAAAACTACATTTATTTTGAAAACATATTTATAACGATTTTTAATATGTTTTTTTACTTCAAGTAAAAACAATTAAGAAAAATAGTTTTAATGGTCCTAAATCTCAAAATCTATTTTCTTGTGTCCAATAAATATTGTAGAGGACATAAAGTTGTTTTTTATAATTAAGTAATAAGCTAAAGGGTGTAGGGAATTTACTGTTCACCCACACCCCAATCTAGTAATAGACAAAGAATTCTTTTTTTTTTCACTTTTTCATTTTTTAATAGACAATGAATTCCTTTTTTTCCCCTTTTTCATTTTTTTTTCCAACTTTCTCATTTTTTTATTTTTTTCATTTATTTTTTTCAAAATTATCTTTGGCGATTTAACTTTTTTAATATTGAGCTGGTTAAAAATTTTGCTTTGTAATTTTTTTTCTTTAAAATACTATGAATTGCTACAGTGTTTTTCCACATGATTTTTCTATTTATTTTTTTTAAATTTTATTTATTGATTTTATTTTTTTAATATTGAGCTGATTGAGAATTTAGTATTTTGATTTTTTTTTCTTTAAAACATTGTTGATTGCTACAATATTTCTCTACATGGTTTTTTTTGTTGATTTTCTTCAAAATTATCTTTTTTGATTTTATTTTTTAATATTGAACTGGTTAAAATTACAGTTATAATATGTGAGGAAAACACTGTAACTTTCCTCGCAAATTACTGTGGATTGCTATAATTTTTTTCCCATATGGGTTTTTTTTCTGTTTTGTTATATTTTTCTCTAAAATTATCTTTGTCAATTTTATTTTTGAAATATTGAGCTGGTTAAGAATTGTAATTACAAGTAAATACAAATAAGACTAAATCATGCGGGGAAAACATTGTAACTTTCCTCACAAAACACTATGGATTGAAACAGTTTTTCCTCACATGGTTTTTTTCTATTTTCTTTTTTTTGTAATATTTTTTTCTAGAATTATTTTTGTTGATTTTACTTTTTTAATATTGAGCTTGTTAGAATTTAACTTTGTAATAAAGCTTAATCATGTGGGGAGAGCAATGTAACTTTCCTCACAAAACACTATGGATTGCTACGGTATCTCTCAACATAATTTTTTTTCTTGTGATTTTTTCAAAATTATCTTTATCAAATTTATTTTTTTAATATCGAGCTTGTTGAGAATTACAATTACAAATCATTACAAATAAGGTTAAATCATATGGGGGAGCAATGTAACTTTCATTAAAAAATATTATGAATTGCTACAATGTTTCCAACATGGTTTTTTTTCCTAAAATTATCTCTGTTGATTTTTTTTTAATATTAAGCTGATTGAGAATTTAGCTTTGTAATTTTTTTCTTTAAAAAACTGTGAATTGTTGCAGTGTTTTTCCATGTGATTTTTTTTATGATTTTTTCCAAAATTATCTTTGTTGATTTTTTTATAATATTGAGTTGGTTAAGAATTATAATCACAATAAAGCTAAATCATAAGAGGAAATCGTTATAGTTTTTCTCACAAAACACTATGGATTGCTACAGTATTTCTCTAAATGATTTTTTCTATGATTTTTTTCTAAAATTATCTTTGTCAATTTTATTGGGGAAAACACTGTAGTTTTCCTCACAAAACATTGTTACTTGCTACAATGTTTTTCCTCATAGGTTTTTTTCCTTTCAAAATTATCTTTGTT
>Ga0325414_1000628_pt1 | contig 30022 bp, 12 predicted proteins | sample PopdelMetagenome_8_FD_206183 | JGI IMG/M metagenome (GOLD analysis project Ga0325414, IMG submission 206183) | Populus deltoides microbial communities from Bellville, Georgia, United States - Leaf-PdKOR-R3 | ecosystem: Host-associated > Plants > Phyllosphere > Phylloplane/Leaf | place: USA... | reverse complement strand
ACTTGTATTTGTGTCTTGGAAATATCAATGGATGGTGATGAATAGTCACTATCTTTCATGTCCTTTGAATCAGTTCTCTTGGCCAAAAGCAGTCAGACATGGCTATTATGACGAGCGGGACTAGTCACTATGAGCCCCAAGCAAAGGACATGAACGGGTTTGCTTATGAGCAGAGAGAGAGAGAGAGAGAGTTTAGCAGTAAAGATTCACTTGGGTTTTTAACCTAGTCGTTTTTTACTTTTTACACAAGGCAAAAGTTTTTTTTTTTCTTTCAAGTTATTACAAGGTAAAGGAAAAGTAAAATAGAACATTTCATTTGATATTGTGGTGGTATTGTTCTTGTAATTATTTTTTAAAAATATTTTTAGATTATTTAATATGTTAATATAAAAAAATTACTTAAAAATAAAGAGAAAAATAAAAAATAAATTTAAAAATTTTTAAAATGGAAAAATAAATGTGCTCTTGAAAAGAAAATGACATAATTTTACATGCTAAATAATAAATTAATGGCTAATTTAATTTTTATTTGTGAAAATTCTATATTATTCAGATCACGGTGTCTTGAAACAAGGATTATTAATAGCATGCAAAAATCTTATGCTCCCTTCATTGCATATTTATTGGTCTTCGTCGGTGTCAAAAGGTTATATATAAATTAATTTTGACAAAATTTTTTAATTAGTCTTATTGATTTAAAACTTAAAAAATTAGGTTTTAGAAAGATTAAAGTTCATAATTCTTGTAACTAGTTTTGTTAAATCTTTATCTATTATAAGTCAAAAAATAAAAATTTAATTTCTAGATCGTTTTGAAGTACTGATATCAAAAATAATTTTTTTAAATTATTTTAATATATTTTTAAATAAAAAATACTTTAAAAAACAACGTGATCTAACACTACCCTCACAAACACTAAATGTTATGAAGCCTTTTTATTAAATAAAAAAAAACGAAAAGAAAATACTAAGCATCTCAATACTTTAAAAAAATAATTTTTCTTACATAAATGTGAGTCCACGGTTTTGAAAGGATTCCCAAATCTTAAACTTGCAGGAATAAGCGTACGGAGGAACTGCGGCCAGACTTTTGAATATTGAGAAAAAAAATGCCATGAAGAACCCAGAGCAGCTACATAAAGTATCCCCATTTGATTAGTCCAATGATTTAAGATTAATATCCAAGTCATTAAGATATAATAGATAGGTACAGCGTATATAATACAAGCGATTCTCTCGTCATCTGGGTCGTCACTGCAAGATATTTTTGAGGGCCAACGAGGGTTAAGATCAGGGAACCTAATTTTTTATGATTAAGGTTAATATTTTATGCTTAGGATACACGTCTACCATCTTGTTACCAAGCGTTTATAGCTTATTTTATTTCTCAGAACGTACATTCATGAGCTGAACACGCAAGTCAAAATCCTTCTTTTTGACAAAACATACGACTCCATATGTCTAAAGCATATGCTGGCTCTGTCCGTCGTCGAATTAATTAGTACATGCTGCTTTATTACAAATCCTGTACATTGTGGAGAAAATACAATATGAGAGCTTGGAACAGCTTCTTTCATGTCCGTTTTGTTCTGTTTTTCCCGTCAGTTTTCATGTGATGACTTGTGCGTGCTGCCATCTACAAATGGCCATGAAAGCAAAGAATAATAGGGCTCTAGCACTCTCCTTTTGACCACTATAATGAACGATAGGCCTGTGTAGCGACCTGCCTAACCCAAGTTTTTTTCTTTCAGAAAGAAAGAAAAATAGAGAGTGCAGGTCTGATCATAGTCCCCTCCCCTCACACAACAAAATAATGTAGTGTCAAAAGAAGGGGGGGGGAAAAAAAGAGAAGAGAAATCAATGCCACGGACCACCATGACACCGTATGGAGAAAAGGGAACTCCACATATGAAGGGAACAAAGTGACTTTGTCCTTTAGCAGAACTCAAACACCCTCTCCTTAGATCCTCTCACTTGCATCGGATCTACGAAACACTGCCATGTCCCCAGACAGACAGATTCATCTCTCCCCCCCTCCCTGTCTTTCACCATGACTTCAATTTGTGGTCTTGAAAACAAAAGAAAAAGAAAAAACAAAAACGAAAAGGTAAATGTGAAGAAGTGAGATGTGACAATAAAGGGGGTGAAAGAAAACGTGAATCATGAAAAGACAGCAAAGTAAAAAAAAAAAAAAACAAATGAGTGCACAGACATCTCTCTCTCTCTCTCTCTCTCTCTCTCTATATATATATATATATTATCCTCCCGGTCTGCTTTTTATTTTTATTTTTTCTTCTTTGGTGACGGGAGAAGAGAAGAGAAGAGGAGAGGGATTTCCCAAAATGGAACTGGGATGTGTTTTCTGTGGTTGAAAATGATAATGGGCGAATCAATTATCAATTATTTGTGCTTCTTTTGTGTTTTTTATTATTGTTAATGTTGTGTCATGTGTGTGCGGTCTGACTGATGCCAAGAGCCAAAGGGCCAATTGAATATGAGGGTGACTACGACTGCGACTGTGACTTGACTGTGCGGTGCAGGAAAAACAGGGTTACTGTTTAATTAGAGACGGTAATTACAGTATTAATTATAATTATATTATGAGGGATTGTCCGTTTAGTGTTAGGTCGCTTTCATCATTCACTGAGACAAACTACCCTTTGATTTCCCTTTGCAGGACGCATTTGCCCATTTGCTACTCCAACTCTATTTCTCTCGCAACAAGGACCACTCCTTGCCTTCTCTCTCTCTTGCACTTGCCTTTTATGGCATTGCTTTGGCCTTTGGGTTTCAAAATTGGACCACTGAATTTTATTCAAGCAACAAGTAGCTTTCTTTTTGTTGGATCTTTGTATCCTTGTATTATTATAATTCCAATGATGTATTTATATGATTTATTTTGTTAATAAAATTATTATTTTTTATAAAAAATACAAAATAGTGATGGAATAAGTGTGTACTTTCTTTTATATATATATATATATCCACCAACTTCAAAACATACTAAGAATCACAAAAAATAAAAAAACAAATCATCCCCACGTCTTTCCATACAAGTTTTAAACCCATAGGAAAACTAGATTCATTTTCCTACACTGATAGAGTGGTTTTGCTTGGAGCAAAAGAGTGCTTCTACAAGAGCAAAAATATTTATCAAAACTAGATTCATCTTTCCATGCGATTAGTTTTGATCTTGAGATGCCACGGTGAACTTGTTTAATTGTATGTGATGGCTTACTCTTCAAGCTTCGAGGTTGTAGCACATAATTTACATGATCCCAATGGTTTCTCTCGAAAACCACCTTAAAATTTTGGTCAAAGATGGTGTAAGAAGACTTTAAAACCAATTGCTCTGCTACTGATGAAGTAATTGCACAATGTTACATCTACTCCAAGTTGCAGAGTTATTTGACATATAGAGATGGCCAATATGCAATCCCTAGGATAATACACATAGTTTCACCATTCAAATGTCAAACATACGTAGGAAAACAAATCTTTCTAGAAAGATACACAGTGACTTATTTTCTTCTAGTAGGTGTTTTGGTATGTTTGGGAAAGCGACGTGTTTTTTAAAAATTTAAATTTTTTTAAATTAATTTTTTTTATATTTTTAGATAATTATAATATGCTGATGTTAAAAATATTTTTTTTAAAATATTATTTTAATATATTTCTGAGCGAAAAACATCTTTTATACTCGCGGGATACTGTAGGGTAATTTTCTAAACTAATTTTTATTTAATTACACAATGATTAAAATAAATATTTCTAAGAATTTGAAAGATTTAAATTCTAAAAGAGAAAATATATTTTTTTAAGTCAAAACCCTTATTCCTTATTTGTATATTTTTCTTTTTGATAAAAAATATCTTTTTTTATTAACAATGTTTTGTTTTTAATAAAAATATAAGATCATTCAAATGCATATTTGCAAGAATCTCATTAATTAAAATAAAGGAGTGCAAGATTTTCTTATTATTTTTTATTAGCATGTTTTATTTAATAAAAAACTCATTAAAAAGCAAGTTTCAAACAAAAATAAAAACATTGTCTTCATAATTTTTATGTGGCTATATGAAAACCGTATAACAATTAAGTATAAGAAAACTAATTAATTCCCATTCATTATTTATAATCAGTTTTTATATGATTTATTGCAAATTGGCTCATGTATAATTGTAAAAAAACAATGGTTGCAAATATACGCATTAAATGTATAATCTCATTTAAAAATTATGATATAATCAAATAATTTGTTGAATAGCATTACAATTATTAATTTAAATAAATATTTATTTTAAATTTTAAAAGAGGTCTAATTGACCTAGGAGGCTAGACCTGCATGCCTACCTCAAAGGAGGAAAAGGTAGGTACGTGTCTACTCTCATTTATATTAAGCAGATCACACGTCGTACGTTTAATGTAAATTAAAAATAAAAATGGAGAGGACAATGCATCATCTGCTGCAATAATTTTTTGACCATCAAAGAATTAAGCCAAATACTTTTTACCCTCAAAGCTATTTCTTAGCTCATTTTGAAAAGAAAACACATATAAAAAACATCATAAAAACCTAAATTACCTTGTCATATGAGACATCTTGATGAGCTATAAGTCAAAAGAGGTAAAATTGAAAATAAAAGAGTCGCCATCTAGTTTATGGTAACTAGAAAACTCTAATTGGTCTTTTAAATTATCTATATAAGGCTAATTATGTAATATAAAAAATATGATCACCCTATTCATCTTACCAAAGTTAAGCTTTATTGTTATTTGTTTTAAAATGAAATGTATTATGTTTGGAGATTGTCTAAACCTAATGTTTTTTTTTTAATTTAAATTAAAGAGTGGTTTTAAATTTGGGTTGTGTTGGACTTGATATAAATGTGTAATTGCCAATTCAAATACCTGATAATCAGCATCCAATGATGGGAGCCAAGAACAAGTTATCTAATCCTGGCTCGAAATTAATGATAACAAATACACAATACCATAAACAAAAATATAGAAACAACATATTAAGGGACATGAATGTGTATACTCCAATTCTATTAACTGATAGTCAACATCCAAGTATAGGAGTTGATCCTGAGTTGAGTTCTCGAATAAAAGATAATAAATACATGATACAACATGAAAACAAACAAAAAAAAATCTAACACATAAAATGAATTGAGAATCTTTATTATAATCCAAGCATCATAATAAATAACCACATGTTCAAACTTAAGATTTCAATACCATGACCAATTATAATGCCTTAGATAAACAAATCTCGAACCCATTCCTCGCAACCTTATTATGAGGTATTGATTTTTATCCTTGTTCTACCTAAAAAATATCAATCCCTTGCAGTTTTATACCTCCAGGGTTGCCATGTAATGGCGCAACCCACAACACCTCACATATTCATTAATAATACATAAAAATCAACAATACATTACAAATTATTCAAAATAAAATATAATATGTTCACGGTTAAAAAAACTTTAGAAGTTGCGGGAGTCAACCCAAAATGAGCTGGAATAATGGCAACAAACTGGGTTGCTACCACCAACATTGAGGGTTATGCACTATCACTATTAGGTTGCGTCTTTTGACATAAATTGAGTGCCTCCTTTTCTTTCTCCCTACACTGGATATGTAATGCATCATCACTTGAGGTGGGAGAATGAGTAGCATAAAGTTTTGGCTATTGTTTGTACCTTTCTCTCTACTAGTTTGTTACTGATGGAAGTTGTAGAGAGAGAGAGAGAGAGGTTGAGTAGATCATGTATTCAGTGGTACTGGTTAGCATTGCGGGGGTTGTGTTGCTGCTTTAATCGGCCTATCATGTTAAAAATAAAAAGGAAGTGGATAGTGGTGAGAGGATTCAGGTGATGGTGGCTATTTATATGTAATGAGTGGATGAGTTGTTATTTTCAACGTGGTTGGTGTCTTTGGTGAAGGGAAGAGTGGGTAGTAAAGGTGTAGTGGTTTTGGGATTGCTAACTATCGCTAATTGGAAGAGGTTGATGAGATAAATGAGATGTGATATTGTTCAGCCTATGGCTTGACTTTGGGTTACTCATTATAGGGATTTAGTTGGGAGCTTGAGTTTGAGGGAAAGACCATTCAACCAAATAGAGGGTTTTTCCTTGGTTTTTAACTTGTATTCCATTTAGCCATGTTGAATTTTTTACCTTAAGATGCATTCAACTAGATTAGGTTTCTTGGTATTGACAGGTTCAACCCAATTATAGAGGAGTTGCTTTCAGTCAGATTTGGTTTGGGCCTTGTGGATGTGCATGGGCTTGGGTTACATGGGGTTCAAAAGTGGCTAGGATTAATTAGGATGTTGGGGTCTTTTTCCTACAAGGATTTGTCAAAGATCCTAGCTAAGTTTAGATTCATGATGGGCGATTACAAGGCTGAATTGGAGAGGGATTATTGTGTCTCTATATTGGACAAAGATTCCATATCTAACATAAAAACCAAGGGGCAATAACATGTGAGAGTAAATTCCCTTATTTAATTGTCCATTATAAGCAAGGATTCCTTTTCTTATAAGGAGAACAAGAGGCAACTAGATTTGAAGTACTTTTCTTGTTGTTTTTCTTTCCTTTCTCTTGCAGGATTTCTTTACTTTAAAGGGAGATTGTGGAAGGCTTTTAAAAGAAAAGAATTTAGCAACTCTACTCCCTATTTTTGAGAGTATCAATTTGACCAAACAAGAAAAGAAGATCAAGCATTCAAGGCAGCATGTTCCAAGCATGGAAAAATGTTTAAAAGGGTCAGTAAGCACACATTATTCCTATGCAAGTCAGGGATGTTTTTGGGGGCTAATTGTTTCCTTGTATTATTTTGAATATTTTACATAGTTTAGGTTCTTAAGTCCAATTGGGTTTTAGTTTTTTCCCAAATTAAGTGTTTTAGGTTTGTTTTTGACATTAGGCTTGTGTTACTTGAAAGCTCAATAATTTGCAACCCAATATGAGTCAATTAAGGTTAATTATCTTAGGACTATATAATGTTTTCCTTGTTGTGAATTTCAACAGCCTTCAAATTAATAATATTATTATGTTTTGTTTGAAGAAAATGTGTTCTTTAACGTGACAAATAAGAAAACCCGACTTGTCAAGGTATAACTGGTCTTGTAGCATTAATTCACAAATTCCAATACCTCTGGTTCTTAATTGCAGGTTAACTTTGGGTCAAGGTTCTCAAACCTGATTTTTGGCTTTCTTGGGGAAGTGTCATCTTCATTGGAGGTTATTTGACTATGTGATTAAGAGGCTCGCATCAAGATGGGTGGCTAAGGTTTGGCTCATGAGAGAGGAAGAAGATGGATACGGTTTTTCTATTTATTTTTTTTTGTATTTTTTCCTTTCTTTTTAGCTAAATTTCTCTCCTACTTTCTATATTTCCCTTTATTATATATATACCTAGACCATATTTATAGTGTTAAACTTCTAGGAAAAAAAACCTAGCAAATAATTGACAAATCTTTTAGTTTTTTTCTTTTAATGAGAAATCTTGAATTTGGTTTCATTCATAAATATACTGGATGTTTTTATTGACTACAATTGATATATTTTCATTAAAAGTTTTAAATCAACCATAATGTTTCCATTTTATTTGGATATCTACTTTAATTAAAGTAATCTTCATTTATTTTTCCTCATTTAATCTGGTCTCTCCTTATATTATTTAGTCCTTGGTCATCTTAATCCTCTTTTTTTTCTTACCTATCATTCCACCCCTAAAATTTTTATTTGTATTATTTTTAAAAAAATTATCTTGAACATCCTATAGTTTACTCTATACCTTACATATATTATATATGAAAACCAAAAAACCTAATCCTTCTCTCTCTTCACCTTACAGCTTCTCTCTTAATTTATAATAAAAAAACACTTATATGCTGAAAGAAAACCAGAATCTGTTTAGAAATCAATTTCCTATTGGTCCTATACTTTTAGTTTTTTAAGAAGCTATTTGCAAGGATTTTATTTCGGGTTGAAGTTAAAGATCAAGGTTGTTAGGTTTTAGGTTACTATGATTGTTTATGATGTTTTAGGGGTGGTAATGATGATTATCTATTATGATTTAGGTTTGGAAAAATAGAGAGAAATGGCATATTGGTGAGGGAATTTTCTTGGGTGGTTGACAGCTAGATGGTGGTTCCATGTAGAGGTTTGGGTGGCTTAAGATGGGTTTTGTTACCATGACTAAAAAGACGGGTGTTTTATGTGTTTAAGAGAGAGAGATCACGAAAGAGAGTGGCTAGTGATGTGGATTTGTGAGTGGTTGGAGTTGATGTTGGGGTTATTTGTGGAGAAGGAGGTTTAATGGTGGCTAGTGATGTGGATTTATAGGTGGTTGGAGTTATTATCATGGTTATTTGTGGAGAAGGAATTTGTAGCGAAGACTAGAATAATGGTTAGTTGAGGAGAAAAAAGAAGAGAGTAAAAGAGTGTTTTGAGTGTTGGACTATGAGAAGCTGGGTTGTGAGATGATAATTATGGTCGCAGTTTGAAGGGTGATAAATATAAGATTGGTTACAATGTGGTGAGAGAAGAGAAAACTTGGGAAAATTAAGGAAGATTGATTTTTTTTTTGTGGATTTTTGTATCCTCTAGACAGTGGTCATTGATTGTGTTATGAGAACAAAGGATTGAAGCTGAGTATGGTGATGAGAAAAATTGAAAAGAAGACTAATGTTTTGTTTTTATGAAGATAATGGTTATGGATTGAGGAAGAATATTGGTTTTGGATGGAAAATGGCTTATTTGCTTGATTGAAGAAGGAGATTGCATTATGGGTGGTGAATGGTTTACAGGAGACAAAATTATTCCTTTTTGTTTTTGATTTCCAATATTATTAACAAATAGGGGCTGGAAAAATTCAAGTGTCAGTGGCTGACTGTAAAAGAAAGCAATTGGTGAAGGGAGGCTCATTTCTTCCCTTGATGGATTTTTAGGGATTTTTTAGACTTCCTTTTATTTTAATATATCTTGCTTTTAGATCTGCAATCAGATATCATGAATCAAAAAATCTTGAATCAATGAATTCTAAAAACTAAAAAATCCAGGAATCAGCGAATTCATTTATATGGTAATTTTGTGATTCTAGTTAGTCATTAATTGAAATATAATGATAAACTTGTAAATAATTTGATCTTTTTTGTTGACTATTTTTAGCGTGCATGTAAAGTATTGTCAAATTATAAATTATAATTTTTAAAAGAATGGAGGCAAAATGAAAAAAATGAATAAACTATAGGAGGGTCAGATTATTGTTTCATATTATTTATTATTTTTCTTAGTTTTTTTTATTTTATATTTCATCACAAAATAAAAGTAAACAAAAGTGCCAACAATTATGAAAAATGGATAAATTTTATTAAAAATAATTTTTTGAAAACACATGGAAAAATTAGGAGTAAGAAATTGGTTATGACGTACCTCATTTCAAAACCTAAAACACCCTAAAATAACTCAAAAAACCAAAAACCAAAATGAATCTAAAAATCTTTACAAGCCTTGTTTTACTTTTTTAGACATGATTGATGGATAAAACCACCAACATTGAATTTGCCATATCAAGTTTGGCCTTTTTTACTATGGAAATGTTAACGACTAGATTTTTTCTTGCTCCTTATTATTTTTAATTATTTTATCTATCATTTCTCATAACTCAAAGATTGGAAAGTGATAAAAATGATATTATAAGACTAAAATGAAAAATTATAAAAATTCAAGCACCAAGTTGAAAGAAAATGAAAACAGCAAGGGCTAAAGGCCGCTGTCTCATGTCATTGTAGCGTTATAATGATGTGTAATGGGTTAGTATCTAGAGCTATAGTGAAATCTTGTTTTTATTTAGTTTATAGTATGATATAATATGTTTGTGGATTGGATCTTGCCCATCATAAACAGTTCATTCCCAATCCAAGTTTAACATCTCTCACTTTCACATAATAGACTTCTAATATCCATTTGGAAACATTTTCCTTTAATTATCTATTTCAATTGACAAATGAATTATATAACCCATGAACATTTGGGAGCCATCAATAAATGGATAATTCCTCGACTATATTATGGAAGCCATTAATAAAGTGAATAGTGACTTGTTACCTTAAAAACACATCTTATTTTCCTTTTCCTCTTCAAATACTATCTTAAATATAATCTTATTTCTCTTTTCCTTAGAATAGAATGACTCTTAATCTTGATCATTTTATCCTTTATAGAATAAGTTTCCCTTTTCTTAACTAAGAGAGGTCCTTAAATTGTTGTAACAATTATATACATGTATAATTTCTATTTGAATAAAAGTTTTGGTTGAAGCATAGACCTTTGATTTTACTAGGGTGTTATTACTCAAGCTTCTAGAGGATGCTTCCTCTTTAAAAATTATTTATTCATCTTGGTCATCGTGAATTAGCTCTTAGATTTAGATATTCACTTAAGAAGATTTCTTGCTCTTAGGCAACCTTAGACAAGATCGATGGCTTATCATATTCATAGTAATACTAAAGTGATATTCTCTTAATTAACCTTAAGAAAAATTCATCACAATCTTATAAATTGAAATTTTAAAGTTGGTCGAAGATAATATAGGATCTTAAGTCAAACACATTTATATCATTTTTTAGCATGTTGTGCCAGCTACTTATCTTAGGAAAGTATGCTACTAGCTAGAGTTGTAATATACATAAGTGGGCATAAACAGGCCCTCTAATCTTGTTGTTATTATCCATTTTCATCTTGAATTTAGGTATCATCCAATCTACTATAGCTATGAGATATAACAAATGAACTCAAGCCAATATAAGTACATTTAACAGGAATAATAGTTAATTTTAAGTAAACTTCATGGGCTTGAATGACCTAAGTATAAGGACTTACAAGTTTATAATTTGGACATACCATCAACCGAGATAGTTGGACTTGGATGACATCACAATTACCAAAATTCAACCATTCTATTTACTTTTTTTCTATATTATATTTCACTAGTTTATTGAATATCTACAATAAAATGACTATAATAAAAGGGCTTTACTTTTATCTACACTAAGCTATGATCTAGTATTAATTCTTGCAGTAATAAATTACTAGTATTTTTTTAAAAAAGACCTTTATAGGAATCTTGGATTTATTTATGGTATGGTCCCATCATTACACCTTGATTTATTGTATTAGCTAGGATATCAAAGAACTTGTTGGGTTCATGCTTCAAAAGTATCTTTAGGGCTTGAAATTAGGTTAGCTTTTTACTTGAGGAAAATGAAGCGAACATTTATGTTCAAAATAAAATCCAAGACCTTATAAAATGACTATAATAGAAGGGCTTTACTCTTATCTACCCTAAGCTATGATCTAATGTTAATTCTTGCAATAATAAATGACTAGTATTTTTGAAAAAAAGACCTTATAGGATTCTTGGATTTATTTATGGTATGGTTCCATCATTACACCTTGATTAATTGTATTAGCTAGGATATCAAAAAACTTGTTGGGTTCATCCTTCAAAAGTATCTTTAGGGCTTGAAATTAGGTAAGCTTTTTACTAGAGGAAAATGAAGCGAACATTTATGTTCAACATAAAATCTAAAAAGAAAAAAAACTATTTGTTAACTATATTGTTTTGAAACTAAATTTTTTTTTAATTAAATGCTACTTACCTTGTTTTGGACTTAAGTAGTCACCAAACTCTTTTAGATAATATATAAGAGGAACACATAAATAAACACTATTTAGAGAGAAGATGAAAATGACATGGAATGTCAATTGACAATGAAGAAAAGAAGAGATAAAGAAGAGGTGGAGTTATTTTATCTACCACGAACAAGTCTCAAGGAATATAACTATAATTGTCATTACTGGTTATATTTTTTTTTAAATTAGTGAGCGACGAGTAGTATTTATTTTTTACCCTATCACTTAGGTTTAAATAAACAACATGAGAAATAAATATTCTTCATAGGTTATGTGTAATTGAAAAACTTAAAAAGAGAAATTATTGATTAGAGTATGTCCTATAGAAATCGAACATGGTATTAATAAATAAGAATAAGATATTGTAAATTCAGATGTTATCAAATTTTTAACAAAAATATTATGTATTTTGACTTATTTTAAAAGCTTTTATGATAGTGATTGGATCACTTAAAATCAATATTCAAGAAGGATTAATTTATTATTTAGCATAGGTTATTAGTTTTTGTATGATTATTATTCTTAACATTATCTTGTAAGGATTTGTTTATTAGAATTTGATTCTTAAAGGCAATTTAAGATGTAAATCTAGATAGAAAAAATAGTTTTAAAGCAACAACTAGCATTTAAGGAAGACATCTCTCATTGTAAAATTGTTGTCACTTAATTTTTTTTTTATAAAAAAAATGAACATGCAAAGAGATGAAAACTATTTATAATAAAATGAAATGGAGACTTCAAGCCTCGAACCCCCGGTAAGGGTAACATGTTCTAAACAAACTACATGAGAAGAAAAAAAAAGATTTCTAAGGGAGGATAGATTTGAAGGAAATCAAAGCGTAAAAAAAAAAAGCAATAAAGAGACAGGAAACAAAGATTAGCTTTAAATAAAACTCTTTAGGGAAAAAAGAAAGATAGATAAATTAATGTGTGTGGCTAATCATAATTTATAGTAGTATATGACCCTATTTATACTATTACATAGTTTGAATCTTACTTATATAGGTCATTCTAATTCTATACATATATAAATATCAGATAAAGAGGTTTGTTGAATCCTGATCAAGCTAAATTCCTTTTCTATTGATACACATATGTGTGTGTGTGAAACCTAGTTTAATCTATAACTTCTAATAAGTTATTTTGTTGAGGATTCTCATTCTAAATATAATTGTATTGCTCTAGTTGTGCAAGCGTTGAAACTCATTGATCATTTCATTTTGATTAATCAGAACTTCTAATTGATTCGTTAATTGATCGACTACTTTTTCAACATTCCTGGTCAATCAAAGACTCTTCCAATATAGTCAATTGTTTTGAGTTATGATTAATTTCATCTCTCTTCCCTTATTTTATGGTGAGCAATTTGTGTTCTCTACATTTGATATATTTATATTTATTTTAGATGTAAACAATATCCCCTATATTGCTTTATTTATTAAATGAAGGAATATTAACCCAATCATATTAGTATTGAAATCGATCAATCAAATCAACCAAGTATGATATAAAAAATAACATTGTTCATCTAAAATGAGTCAATTATGTTTTTGATACAATCTAAGCAAGGTCGGATTTGAATTTTAGCGTAAAATATCATATTGTCTAGTTTTACAGTATCTAGCATAATTTTTAATTCAACCATTGGATCGAGTTTAACATTTTACAGAAGTTTGTGGACTTATTGTTACACATTAGATTCAAATGTTAGCTAAATCAGAGTTTGGTAAGAGATTATTTAAAAGGGTCGAAGTTAGTGGCTGAATTATGTCAAATATGTCTATCTGAACCTTCATCTACTGTTTGGACTATATCTAGAACTACAAAAGAAATAATGCTAAGATTGCAATTTGGTTTGGAATTATGCATTTATACCATTTCGGCAGTATATGGTATGCCTGCTAATTTATTCGGACAAGGAAGAACAACTTGTTTGAAGTTAGGACTGAAATATGCTAAGAATGTGTGAAAATTGAAGAAACATTTTTTTCCTTATGTATTATTGATTCCATTCAATACAAGGATTCCTTAATTCTCTTGAAAGCATGTGTGGAAGCTATTGGCTTACCTATTCTACAAGGATTTCATGTCAAACAATGAGATATTTATGGCAAAAACTATTTTCCATATTTCGTAAGAATTCCATATCCATTATGGAATGTATGTGGTAGCAAGGAGGCTTAGAATTCTTTTGCTGTTCTTTTTCCTATTTTGTAGGATTTTCTTATTTAAAAGGGAGATTACAAGAGGCTATTTAAATGAGATATTTCTGCCACTTTCTTCCTAGTTTTGAGAGCATGCTTTTAGTTAAACAAGGGAAGAAACTTCAACATTCAATACAACATCTTCCAAGCAAGGAAAGAGGATTAATGGACTATATAAAGGGACACTCTTTCATCTACAAGTTTCAGATTCTGTTACAAGGGATCTAATGTAAGGAAATATGGGTTTGGGGCTGTTTTGATAACTAGTATTAGTTTGAATATTTTTTAAGGTTTATTTATTATTTTAATTAATATTTGAGATAATTATATTTCAGTTTTAGGGCTTTTATTTTTGTTGGGTTTGTTTTGGCTCAAAATCAATGTTTAGGTTTGTTTTAGGTGTTAAGCTTGTGTTTAGCTGAGTTTTAGTTAAGATCCATAGGTTTGCAACCTAATATGGGACTATTAGGGTTATTATCTTAAGATTATATCATGTCTTATTTTGCTGCAAATTTAGAGCAATCTTTAGATATTAATGAAATTTAGTTTTGTTTGAGAAAACTTTTTTTTCTTTACTGGGATAAAGAGTAAATTTGACTTATTAAGGTATAACTGAACTTGTGAAATCAGTTATAATTGTCTTATACCTCTGGTTCTTAGTTATAGGTTAACTTTGAGTCAAGGTTTAACCAAACCTGATTATTTAGTTTTCTCGGAAAAGTTATCATCTTCATTGTGGGTTACGTGACCACATAATTATAAGATTTGCATCAATTTTAAAATATATCCATTATATCAAATACTTTTAGACAATCAGTTTAATTTCCAAATTACACGTGCTCTGGCTTTTAAATGTGACATTTAGGTTTCAAAAATTACATCCAATTCATCATCTTCAACACAAAAAAATCATTGAATTCTATAAGAGCTCTAAAGGTTTTTATGCAAATATTCAATCATGAACCATAAATAACTTTCTTTTAGTTAGAAATGAGAGTGGTAGCTTCAAGTTCTGCTCAACTAAAATATATGATTGTCTCTCATTACCAAAACCTCATGAATCGTTTGCCCTACATTAACTTGTCTATCATTAGTACTACACTAGGAGGCATGAATGAGAATGTCATGGCTTATTTTATGAAAAGATGTCATAAAAAAAAGATCACCTCTTTGCTCTAAATATTGATTAGGTAGGATGGTGCAATACATGATCAAACCATCCCTTGCCAATTACATTAGATGGTTAGGTAGGATGTAAGAAGGCTTTGCTGAATAATAGAAACACTAATAAAAGAAGGCTTTGTTAAACAATGGAAGCACTATAAAATATTTTATGTTATTTAGCTATCTAAAATCATCATTAAATCTAACAGAAAGTTGTTAGGTGATTTTCTCTTATTCTGGTTGAAATCCAATAATTTTTTCTATTTAGGTATGAAATGCAAACTATTACTTTATATAATTCATTTTAATTGGAGGCCTATACTTGATATGAGAGGAGCTTTATGATTCTACCTAAATTTCTACAAGCCCATTTGATGCCTTATTACTTGGTGCTTTTAAATTCGGTTTGTTTCTAAAAAGAGAGAGAGAGAAAACAAAATTGCCCTCACATATAGAACATATGGTCTTCTAAAGATAGTAGTGGCTTTGGCTGAAGTTAGGATAATTAACCTAAAAACCCTTCATATTAAGCCACGTCTATCGAGTATTAGATAAACTCCTGGCTAGTTATTAAGATTACCCTATTATGATGAAATACAATGTTTAAAGAGTCATTTAATGTGTATAAGCATAAGACACTACCTATTTTTAAGAGTTTAGAAACATTAGAGAAAAACTGGACTTGGATTTTAGTTCTAAAAGAAATGGTATACTTCAAGCTTTGTATGAGAACCTTTCTTTTAAAAGATGCATAAAGAACCTCTTATCGTTTACTAAGAGAATCAATGTTTTGATGTCTCATATTGCATAAATGAGAATAGGGCCTTTATAGGTCTTACTTCCCAAATACTGTTAGGACTTATCCAATTATCCCCTTCCTAATATATTCTGCTATGAACAAGGCTGCTCCAAACAAGATGACTTTTGACATTGTAGAAAAAAAAAGTTATAAAAATGGTTGATCACCATTTCGTTTTTTTTAATATATAGGACTTCTCCCTCATTATGGGCCACCGTGTAAGATTTTCCTCTTTATGCAAAAAGATCATGAACATTCATTATATCTTTTACTTAAAATAAATAGAAGAGAGGTTCTTCATTGATGAAAAGTCTTTTGCTATAGACAATAAGAGGAAAACCTTTAACAATTTGGGTAGAGGACCAAACTAGAGACCTATTAGAGAAGTTTCAAATAAGAACACTACCTTTCAATTATTTTGATTATAATTGGTTATTTATTATGCTCTTATGATATTTTTTTCATTTACAATTTTTTTTTTATTATAATTGGTTATTTATTATGCTCTTATGATGTTTTTTTTCATTTACAATTTAGCCTACCTTAAGTCTTTAATTTTTTTTTTTAAATAAGGGATCTAAAAAACCCCCAACTTTTTGTACCAGAACAATATAGTGAAGATGAAGCTCTTGTTGTCAAGTTGAAAACCAAGACTAGGGTATTATATTTTTTCAAATTCATAAACTTTAAATAAGTTATTTAGCACTTTAACTTACCCTATTTATTTGTTATTTAACAGACACCTATTACTCCTATTCTTCCCTTTTGTTTTTCTTCTTTCTATAAATATAATAATGTAGGTCTGTTTAAAATTCATCCTTAACTAAAGAGCTATTCTTTGAGAAAAATATCAACTTCTCATGATGCAATGAATCTTGAAGTTCCAAGTGTTGAGGTTACTAAACGAATGCATTCTTCTATTACTGGACATCCTAAAAGCATTCAATTAGGTTCCAATATTGGCGTTTAAAATCCTTCACCACTAATTATTGTTGAAACAACTATAGTTCTCATAAATATTCAGCAATGAAACCTTTTAAGGTTCGTGCTCTTTATGTAAAAGATGTATGGGCCCTATTAAAGGCTGTCTTTACTAGGGTAAATGCCTTATTAGAGATGTATTCTTCCAGTTCAAAGGATAGTAGCAGTGAAGAATGAGTAGAAAGGAATGGAGATATTAGTACAAATCTTATCAATACCATCAAAGCTCTATAATGAGTATAGTTATGAATTATCATATCTTTATGCTTCCATGGTATAAGGTAGATATGTAAGGTAACCAAAACATCATAACATGATGTAAAGATAATAACATATATATGTTAACATGTATCTAATCTCGCTAAGTAAGGTACATCTTAAGCTTATCAAACCATATTTTTGGCATTCTCATGTTTTACATACCATTTTCTATGACCAAAATTTATGACCAACTCTAGCCTTTATTCGTAAGAGACCAACCTATGTCTTTTAGAGTTATCCTTTTTTAAAAGCCCATTAGACTTGAGGATAAGCATTATTAAAAGTTGATCATGAATCATAATTTTTCCATATTATTATTTATATGTAACATAATTATGAAATAATTAATTAATGTATAAGGTAATGTAATGAATTTTTACACCATAATAAGTAAAAATATATACATAAAAAATATAATGAAAAAAAGGTTATACACATAACAAGTTGGTCTAATACTTAACTATGTGAGTGCTCCTTTTTTAATTTTTAATTATAGGATTTAACCTTATAACATACTAATATGCAAAAGTGAATCTGATAATACTTTCATCTTATTTTAAAATAAAATAAAAATATATTGGAATAATCTCATCATTTAAAGTTTATTTTATATAAGTAGGCCTAGCTTACGGTTGTATGCTTGATATTTCTTTCTTGTAAAGTAGGTTTGAATCTCATTGAAGAATTGGGTCACCCATAATAGATCAACCCAACCCAATCCATATCAATATTAATTATATTAATAAATAAAGAAAAATAATAAGAGTGCAAAAGGATGTTCAGATACATTATGACTCTTCAGTTATAAATACATCAGTGATGTCTCTTTAAATCCTAACTTTTTAGTTATAAAGGGGTTGTAACTTTGACTTTTTAGCTATAAAAAGGTTGTGACTCTATACCATTATAAATATATTTGTTAATAGTATTAAACAAGTAAGATAAGTAAGAAAAAAAAGAATTAAACATATAAGAAAAAGAATGTATTCTTTGTCAAAAAAAGAAAAGAGACTCTCAAAGTAAACTCTCTACCAATTCATAGAAGAATTGTTTTTGCAAACAAGGTATATTTAGGCATCATCATCAACCTATATTTTCTTATCTAGAAAATAGATATGTTAAAATTCAAAGACCTTCTGGATTTTCTTTCTAAAGACTGCATTAGTGTCATGTTTCCAAAAGTCATGCCATTTACAATATTATTTTACCTTGATTTCTCAATATTATTTTACAACTTTTTTAATGTAAAAATAACATTTCTTATGTTTGACTACTTTCGTAGGTTTAACCAATTTGCTACCAAGTTTCATGGCCTTTTTATTCTTTTTCAATATAGCGATCTCAAATGATCTTTAATTTTTTATCTAAGTAATCGATAAGAGTTATTGTTGAACTTTCTCAAACTCTTTGTTAGATTCTGAATTAGTCAATGGATGGGTGCTCATAACATTATCTAAATAACCAATAGGGAAAATCCTTCTTGGTGGCTTTTTTATGCTCATTTTATCAGAATGTTTCTCATAATAAACAATATCATCTATGAGGGTGTAGTTGTCTAAATATTTGGTTCCTACGAACCTCTACTTTATGTTGTACTATATTCTTTATAACAGTAACTTTATGAATTTTTGTTCATATCTAACTATAGTTTATTTATTTTTTAGTGTTCTAAATCACAACACCTAACTTTTTACAACCTCTTTTAGGTCTTGGACTATTATGGCTAGGTTAGCCAGTGTTACTTCTAGTTCTGTCCTGTAGAAGTGCTTATGAAAATGAGTTTGCATCCCTTTCCAACTATTAATTGAATTGGCTAATAACATAAAGAATTAATAAAAAGTTATCTTGGCTAATGTGAACAAAAAATATTAACTTCATGTAATGGTTGGCCAAAACCATCGTTATATTGATATGCAAACTTGTTGGTGTGTTCTCTTATTGATTGTTTATCTTTCTTATAAAATCACTTGGTATCAATAATTTTATCCATCTAAGGATCAAATGTAGTTTGTCAACCCATTAAGGGTATGGATGATTATAGAGAGTAACTTGTACTAAAACGCAACTAGTTTCTTACAAGATCTTTCAATTTATCCTAAAAAGGCATTGACGTAGTCAACCAAGAAAGGAGCATGTGGCTTATTATTGTTTGGCTTATTCTCAAAGCTATATATTCATCATATAATTGTGTTATCCCTTGTTTATTTTGTGAGAGACTATTTTTCTTTAGTTTTTTTTTATTGTTGTCAATAAAAGTAAGAATAAGCTAAATAGTTAAGGTCCTTAAGTTACAACTATAGCGTGAAAAGCACTAAGATATAATAGAATTAGCACTAAAAAAGCATTAGCAAGACATCATGTAACGCTATGATATAATGCTAAGGCATATATATATATATCAACAAAAAATGATTCATCATGCTTAAACATGAGATGATCATTTGTTAGGGTCACTTTTAGATCAATAAATTCCTATAAAAAAAATGAGAAGGGGTCCATATAAATGATCAAGACCATACAAACAACAATGTTCCTTTACTATATATGATTTAGAAACTAAAAGCAATTGCTAAGTGAAATGCATATTCTTTTTGTTAGTTGACTTAAGTTGCATCATTATTATTAGGATGGGATTTAAAATTTGAATTGTACGTAAGATGAGCTCATATAGAAGAATGTTAGAAGTTTAAAAAGAAGGGGAGACTCAACAGTTATCGGTCACATTGTGGATAAATAATAGGCTTATTCTAAAGCTTGAAAATTTCAAATGTAGAAGCTAAAACCCTAATTTTCATAATCTGTTTTGGTTTAAAGTGTATGTTGATATTAAAATAATTTTTTTCAAGTTAAAAGGACTATTTTAGTAATCTTTAGATGTGATTTGATAATTACAATAGTGAAGTTCAGAGTAAAAGGTGATAAGGGTTTAAATACTAACATTCTATAGTTTACGTACTAGAATTAAAAATATATAAACATAAAAGATGTTAATCCAAACGGTAATAGTTTAAGGGATCTTTGTATAATTTAGCTTATTTACATATGTAGACACACATTATTCAAGTAAACTTATCCTATGATATATTAGAACTATTTTATACAAATTGTAAGTTTAAAGATTGTTTTGTATTTAACATCAAATCTTAGGACTAACATCAAATCTAAGGACTAAAGGAAATAATAGTTGTAGTACAAGGTTATTGAATAAGAAAATAAAATGGGTAACTTATTTGGACAAGATTAAAAGGTTTTTGCAATCGCAAGAGCTACTTTATGCTTATTTTTTTATATATAAAAGAGGGATGTTTAAAGAATTGTAACAGACATAAAACTACAAAGACAAGTTTTTTTTCCTTTCTATTTTATATCTCATTGATAAAACCTTGTAACCTATAATTAATTGTTAAGTAGTCAAAAGACTAGTATTGGTAGTATTAAATAAAGTAAGATAGCCATGTTACCATGACAACATTTGAATTAACCACTATTATATATATATAAAAAAAGTGACTACTATGACTTCTTCTAATGAAACATTTTTCAAACTTAAATACTAAGAATTTGAACTTGTGATTCTTTGCAAATGCAAGAAATTAATGTAGGAGCTTTTTGAGAAAATAAGTATTTTTCTTAGTTATTTTTATTTCTTCTTATTTTGTTTATGTTATTTTTATTCAATATTATTAGGCTTTGTTTTTTAATTTTTCTCTATTTAAAGGGAATTTTTTTTATTTTTCTATTTAGAATTATTAGGCGTTTCTAGTTTCTTTTGTTTTTGTTTTTCTATACAAAGGTTTGTAATAACCTTTTGGATATCTCCTTAGAGTTATAGTGATTTTGTTTTTGAGATTCTTAACTTATAACTAACCTCATTACCCTTTGAATCTGATTACATCAAAAATAGAATACCATTAGATCATAGGCCTATTTATGGGTATAAAACTATGTAAAGCCATGTTATTTTCCATTAATATCCATGAAACCAATAAAAGATAAAAAAAAAAGCCAATGGAAATTAATTTCTAAGTGGACAAAGGATATTATGTTTTGCTAGATTCGGACAAATTAGCTTGAATCCAGGTAGTGAACAAATTAGTCCTAATCTGACTACATTAGGTTTTATTTGCAGTTGGATATCAACAAACTATCTTTTATGTTTGTATAGTGTAGTTACCTATAACCATAGTTATCAAAGTTCATATGATTAGAGAATAGACTTGGTACAATGCCTAAATCATGAATTGAGTAGGTTAACATAATTTTTTTAAAAAAATATATCAAAATGACATTATAATGAAATTGAAAAAAATAAATAGGTTTTGATCGAGTAATTAATTGACCTTTGAGTTGACCAAATCAACTTTGAATTGACTTTTTTAGACCTAACATATGCTAGGATTGGATCTATTGAATCTCGAGCTGATATGCCAAACCAGGATGCGCCCAAAAATGTTTCCTATAAACCAGATGAAAGTCTAGCTTTTCAACAATGGGGCAACATGACATATGTTTTTTTTAGTAGGAAGGACATCTTGGTCACCACACAACATGACTCACCTACATTTTCACTTGCATTGCATATTTATCGGTTGTCGAGTCAATGGAAAAATTATTTTTTCACCACACATTTCTCTTAACCTTGTTGGAAACTCAATTTTTCACCTCAATAAATATATTTATTCTGTTATTATAACTATGAAAGACGATATACAATTTAAAATTAATACACAATACATAAAAATAATAATTAATGCATAAAAATATCGAGTTTTCTTCATAACTATGATGATACTTTGACAAAATAAAAAAAAATCATCAATCAACCTTCTTTAAAGAATTTAGTTGCTCAAAACATGTATTTTGAGTAATATCAAAGTGATGATATAAAAGAAAAGGAAAAGACAAGGACTAAAATGGATTTCATATGAGTAATCGATTAAATACTTGGATTAGAGGATTAATCACAGTAAAGCCCACATTTCCTCAGCTCATCTGTAACTTATACAATGGAAGAAGAAAAAGAAAATGAAAAAGAATATCCATACCTTTTTCATAAAAAAAATTAGTTTGCATAGCCCTAAGGTAAGGATGATTTTGCCCTCTACAACTTTTTATCTTTGGGATGAAGGTGCAAAATATGTTTTGTGATTTTATAGTTTGATGGAATCAAAATGAAACTTTCATAGGATTAATAATAAGAAATAGCTTAGTTGTCAAATGTAATATAGAATTTGACTTGGCTAGTAAAGTAAAATACTAAAAAAATGATGAATTTAATTTTTTTCACCTTTCACCTACTATATTTTAACCAAATCATGATTAGATTGACAAGATCAATCAAGTTTTGATCAAATCAATACCGAAAGTAACTTAACTATAAACCTAAACTGAGCGATCGTGTCTAAGATTATAATATTTCCGGATCAATCCTTCATGTCAAATTTGACAACTATAAGATTAGAACTTTGACCTCTTTCCATATCTTTCTTGTATTGTTTATTTTTCTTTCTTTTAGTTCAAAAAAATAGATGTATAGATAGACTGACCATATATCTAATAAAAAAAATATTTTCTCTTTCATATCTATATTTAACTAAAATGATCTTCACTGCATTTATGTCATGATTGAAGCATAAGATATATTTGCAAATAAGACTAACTAAATATAGATATGTCATTTAAAAAAAAAACTACATGTCATCTTAAAAAATAATAATAATAGTACTCAAATATGAGGCGTTAGACTAAATGATTTTTTTTTCCTTACCATCCAAACCAATCTTCACATGCAAGGCTTTGTATATTTTGGCAAGAGATAAGAAAATATGTTTTAATAAAAAAAAATATTCTATACCATTTAGTATATTTAAGTAATGTTTAGTTACCATCTCAAAAAAAAAAAAAAACATTTGAGATAGAAATACATTTGATTGTGAAGCTAGAGATAAAATAAAGTTTTATATATGTTTCAAAGACAATTTTAAACTATTTTTCTATCCATCTAAAAAGGAGAGATATAAAGGATGAATACAAAACCAAGTTAATTTTTTTCTAGGAGTGTACCTTTAAACATTTCATAATTTCATTTTTTTTTATTGATTTTTAAATATGACCTATCGCGCGCACGCACAACACAAATAAATTTTTATAAATAATTTTTAAGAACGTAATTATAATAAAAGTTTGTTTTTTCATTTCATCATATTAATATGAAAACAAATTAATTTTAAAAATAAATAATAAATTATTTTATATAATTTAATAATTTATAAAAATTAAAAATAATAAATAATTAGAGTAAATAATATTTTTTTATGAAATGAATAAAATTCAGTGACCAAAGAGTGGTTTTTAATATAAAAAAAATATAAGAAGATTTTGTTTATGGAAAGAATCAGTTTTTAACATTATGAAACAACATTTAATATTAATATTGAAAAATCAATATAATAATTAAGACATATAAAATATCAAAAAATAAAAATTGATCATGTTTTATTAATTTAATTATTAAATATATTATAGAAATGTTTTTATGATCAAATAAATCATAATTTAACATTATTATTTTAGTAATGAATTATATTTTACAATGATTACAAATCCTTTTTTAACATGATTTTAGGAGTGGAAAAATTACCACTTTACGTTAGTTAAAAATATTATTGCTTATTATAAGCTAAAATAAAAATAATGATCTTTATTAATTATTCTAAACATTACAAGTTTGATGATAATGTTATTATAGATGTCTTGTAGCTAATCAATTGGTTACACATGACATTAACTTTGTTTATGTAAATATATTTTAGTTTATTAATAAAAAATTATTTATTTTTAATATTGATAAAATATTTGATTAATAAATCTAGAGTAAAGATAAAGTCTTTGAGACAAAAATGCTTTGCAAAGAAAAAATTATAAATTTGTTATAATTATAGGATTTTTATTGCATCAAAATATTATTCCTAAATGTTCATGATCAATGGTCTATTAAAACGATATTAATTAGAGTTGTTGAAGCTGATACATTCTATATTCTTTTCTTTATGAAAGAAAGTAGTTATTTTCATAAGCTGAGGTATGAGAGATATCTAGAACTAATACATAGGTGCTTGTCAGATAACATGTACACTGAACTAACCTGCATGAGAATATCATATAGAGAAATCACTTGTGTGTATGGAAAGGCTCATATGACGGTTGTGTAAGTAATCCTTAAACTTGAGATCACTGAGTTATCTTATATAGAGAATGTTATGCTTTGAACTATATGAAAATATTTGAGTAATGAAGAAATGATTCATTATCCTATGTTAATTAAGAAAAATATTTCATATGTTCTCAAATAGTATTTATTGTAAATCCTTGCGCAAAATGGAATGAGGTTTGAGAAGAGATTCAAATCTTATTCAAAGAATCAATGACTATGATGTTAAGAACAAACATGATTTTACAAAGTAAACGCACTCAATGTTATAATGTCTAAATCAGAACATTGTTGATGAATGAATAATAATTACACCAAGAAATTTTTTACTGGAGTGTTAAATCAAACCACTTATGACTTTTTTAATATTCAAGGGATCAAGACAAATTGTTAGACATTGTATTTAATTTTCAAATATAAATCAATCAATTGTTGAATTAATAATAAATTAATTTGTTTAAATTATTTAATCCTATTTTATTTAAGATTATGATTTATTTTTAGACCAACTTATTAGGGAAACTAATGGGTCACACACATATAAACCATTGATCAGAAATTAAAATATGATGATTAATCAAGAGTAACTTGATTGTCGATAAGTTTTAGATATTGAGGACTAGAGTGTAATTTACACAAGGAATTATAATAGAAAAATCAAGTAGGTACTTGATTAAATAAATTTCTAAAATTTTCTTGAAATAATATATGTGATATTATTCAGGGATAAAATTGATATTTTATCATTTATAGGGTTTTCAGGTTTCCCTATAAATAAAATGTTACACCTCTTATTTTTGGTACAAAACTATATAAGTTACAGAACATTTAAAAAATACAAATGAAAAGAGTTAGCACTCAAAGACATAACAATCCCTCTATCTTAGAAGGATTTTTGCTGATGATTCATGTAGAATACCGTTAGATATCAGACACTTGGACATCATGTAATTTACGACAACTTAAACTTGAAGCAATTATTCAGAATTGAAAAAAATATCTAATCCTCATTTAATATTAATATAAACCCTATATATTTCTAGATTTGTTTAACAAGATACTTCAAACTCCTTAAAAATCTTTAAATTTACCGTTTGAGTAGAGCACATCTGTTTCTAAAAACCCAACAAATCATACATTTAAAAAATAAAAGAATATTTTGTACAATTTGTTTAGTCTTCTTCGTCGGCGTCAACTAAATAGAATACAAATATATAATATTATATATCACTATTAATCACAACTTCATATCCTTCACGTTTTTCATCTTTTTGTTTCTATCTTAATTTTTCTTTCTCAAAACAGTAACAAAATGACAGTTTAAAGTTCGAAGCAATCCTCTATTCAGATTACGTACCTACCTAAAAAATTATCAAATGGTTTTTTTTTTTTTTATCAGATAAAGTTTTGCTTGGGCAATACATGGAAGGAAGGGGGGCAGTAAACATCTTCCCGCCGGTGTGTCATGCGACTCCTGCCACGGGAAACAGAATCTACTCCCTGGAAACAAACATGAACTAGCAGAGTACTCTTCACTCCCAGGAAAATTACTATATATACTTTCCCTTGGTTTTGTACAAAAGCTGTTCGGAGTAATAACACATATTGTCGAGTTTCTAACTTAAGGATCTGCTAATCTCGTTCAGAATCAGTGATGGGTTCATAAATTGCACGGTAGCCGAACTCTTCTTCGCCTGGATTTGGAAAGATCCTTCTCGTTGTTAAGCAACAGGACCACCGGTGAAAAAGCTCTTAGAATGCAGCGCCTATAAATAAAAGGTGGGCTAGCCTGCGTGGTCCCCTTGCATCAAATTCAAACCTATGGCTATGCTGGGGCTGATATATTGATGCCTTCATTTTATTTTATTTTTATAATAATAATAATAATAATAATAATAATAATAATAATATGGACTATTACAGCATGATAAATTGACACATAGCCACCTATAGAAACACATGATATTTATTTCTTACAAGATTGGAATTGGCTGTAATTACATTATTAATACGGATCCTACTTGAACTCATTTTAAACCAGCACCACCCTTTTCACCAAAAATCTTGTCTCGTCCTAAAAATGGCTGTATGATACATGATCCATACCTGGCAAAAACCATTCTGTCATTCACTTCTATATATGCTGCGATTGAAACTAAGGTTAAAGACGACGTAAATATGTATTTTTACAACAATTAGGAGATACGGTTTTGAGAATACGAGGATGTTTTAGGGTGTAATAACAGTTGTTTTTTAAAATATTTCTTTGCTCAGAAATTATTTTTGATATCAACACATCAAAACAATCTAAAAATATTAAAAATTTAATTTTAAATAAAAATTTTAGATTTTCATCAAATACCATTTGAAACGCAATTTTAAACAATATCTACTACTACTCATGTTGATCGGGTTGATGATTCAAAGAAACTTTTACAATAAAAATTAGGATCTTCTATTGTAACTTTTAAGATAAGATTATATGATAAAATCAAGACATATTTGCATATAAAGAGAGTGGGTTTCCACCAAACTTCTTGTTTCTTTCCCTTTTTCTTTTTACCTTTCACAATAGAAAGTATTGTCCATCAAGGCGCTTCACTTGCTACGTTTATACCCGTTCGCTTGTAGGCATGCTTGATTACACTTGGAGAAATTAGTCAACTAAATCCACTTTCTTCTACCCCTTATGAAAGATTCAAGAATTAAAAGGAACACAACTCTTCATTTTTCTTATATATTAAGGAAATATTAGATTATGTATTAAGAGAAATAGCCTAGTATGTTTTTAAATAATGAGTTGAGTTTCCAATCTATTTTTATACGTGCCTGTTTAAAAATACAGTTGGTATTATATTTTAAAGTATTTTTTATTTAAAAATTATCAAAATAATATTTATTTATTTATTAAATTACGTGATACCAAACCTCTCTCCCTCTTAACAAATAGGAAGAATTTTTTCTTAAATTACGTGATACCAAACCTCTCTCCCTCTTAATTTGAAACCTCCCTCTCCCTCACCACTGTGGTTTTCATTTTCTATATTATATCAACTAATGTATATGATTGATTATATTAATTTGGATAGAAAAAAACTAATTAACCCGTGATAGATTGGAAATTAAATCATTATATAAGGATAAAATTGACTCAAATAAATATATAAGAATAAATTGGAAAATCACCTCATTATTTAAGGACATATTAGGCTATTTTCCATAGGATTTATCCATATGTAACATATAAAAATCACATCAATTTTATATATTAGTGCATATGATCTACTGTTAGAAATGTTTAAACTTGTATAAAATGGTTAGAAAACACATTATAATACGTAAAATTTTTTATTATTATATTATCTCATATAGATTTTATTATAAAAATAAGATAATATAGAAAAAAAACAGTTATTTTCAATGTATACCAAACATCAAAAAAAAATATTTAATAGTACAATTTTTAAAAACCTTACTATTTAAAGAAGTTAAAAACTCAAAGAATGTTATTTTTTTAATTTACTTTTTATGTTACAACCGAAAACCAAAAAAAAAAACTGATTTTCAACTTTATTTTTCATGTTGAAAATAAACATTTCAAAGTAATCCATATTTTTAAAATTATTTTCCTATTAAATTCACTTCCAAAAGAAATTCAATTTCAGGCAAATTCTAATGACCGCCTCCCATCCCAATTCATCTTTGAAATGATTTCAAGATTTTCTAAGTGGGTTTATAAATCTTTTCCGCTTTATAACTCAAAACCTTGTAACAAATTATGTCAAACAGTGAACGTCCCAGAAGGTTTTAAACTTGGAAGAACAAACAAAAGAAGTAACGAAGGATCAAAGACTGCCCAAAAGATCAAATTAAAACCAAACAGAAGGACTCGAGATCAGTAAACCTAAGGTTGTGTTTATAACGGGGTGAAAAATCTTGAAGGAAAATATTAGTAAGGTCAAGATTTAGATTGTGTTTGGATTAGGTTAAAAGCCGTTAATTAATGTTAATATGGGTTAACTCCTCTTTAATCTTGGGAGAAAAAAAAAATTAGGGTTAAATGTTAACTTACAGGAGAGCAAATCTCAAGAGGATTGACTTGATGGTTAAAAATACTTGCTTCATTCTTTAATTTTGTAAGTTCAAATCTTGGAATTACTATCTTGAAATATTTATTAAATTCTTTTAATATACTACGCCGAAATCATGAAGGTTCCTTTAAAAATCCTGAAGTTTGTGCACATTTTTGTCCCTCAAAGGGTGCGCGCAGCTAACAGGAGCACTTAGTGAGGATAAATATTGCTCTATTAATTAAAAGTTAAATCTACTAATATATATAATTAGTAAGGTGTGGTTTTATAAATCTAATTAGTAAGGTATTTTCATCACTTTTAATGAGAATATCTACAAAAACAATTTAAAGAAGACCTAAATTAGAAGACCAAATTAGGAGCAATTTGATTTGTAATTAGAGACATATTAGGGACTAAATCTATAATACAAGGATAAATTGACCTAATTAATTCCTTTCTTATAAAATCAACACTAAGTCATTTTTCTGGGTTAAATGTTAAACTTCTTAAAACTCCAAACATGGGGGAATAAACATGAAAAATGGATGGCTTTGACGCACTTACCCTCGTACCAAACATATCTATTTAGTACCAAGTCACTGTAATTTCAACAGAACCAATAACTATAGTTTAGGATATGTTCTGTAGGATAATTTGGGTTAAAATTCACTGTATAAGCATGTTTGGCTAATTTTTAGAGATAGAAATGGGAATTATGGAGGTCTATGAAACTGATGGTGCATCCTCCCTCCTAGCTGCTATGGATGCCTTTAACCTCCATTCCCATTAGAGGTACATTTACTTTCTTTTTTTTTTTTCTTGAAAAATTATTATGGAGGGTACTATGCACTTTCAAATTGGAGTTTTTGAAGGGTGAAATTTAACATCTAAGCAAGTATTATTTTTCCTTGTTTCTCTCTCATAAATATTTATAAATAATAATCTATTTCTTTTCTCTCTAAATATTTTCATTTAACCCTTGAATTTATTAACATCCTAAACATACTTTTTGACACATTAAAATTAATTTTTTTATAATAATTACTTCAATAATAAATCAACTTTATTGTTTTTAACCTTGTTCCAAAACTATCTTAGCGGTAATCTTCTAAAGAGAGGGAGTGATCTGAGGTTTAAGACATATTCTTGCCATCTAAAAATAATAATAATAATAAAATAATAACATATTAAATTATTTGGTGATGAATTATTGCACCATCCTAAAATTAACTACTTAATACCCTAGAACTCTCTCTCTCTCTCTCTCTCTCTCTCTCTCTCTATATATATATATATATATATATATATATATATATATATATAACGGTTTGTATATAAGAGTTTTTATAGATTCTACCTTTCTAACTTATGTTACTTTAAGGTTTTTACTCTTTTATCCAATTTCAATAAATCATGTGACATGTGATGAAAATCTATGCATTGATTGATAAGATCATTACCTGAAAAATAAAAATTAAAACATATAAAAATTAAAAAAAAAATAAATTAAAAAATCAAACCAATTAAAAATTATAATAAAATTAGAAAAAAGTGAGAATTTGGTTACAAATATTTTTCATGGAAAATGCTAGTAAACAAATAAACCATACTAAATTTTCA
>Ga0325414_1000626_pt1 | contig 30051 bp, 13 predicted proteins | sample PopdelMetagenome_8_FD_206183 | JGI IMG/M metagenome (GOLD analysis project Ga0325414, IMG submission 206183) | Populus deltoides microbial communities from Bellville, Georgia, United States - Leaf-PdKOR-R3 | ecosystem: Host-associated > Plants > Phyllosphere > Phylloplane/Leaf | place: USA... | reverse complement strand
GGAGAGATGCGACAGCTTACCGAGGAGGGACTAAGATTTGTTAAGATGAATTTTCTCTCGTTTGTTGATTTCTTACTACTACCTGGATGAGGAGTTGTATTTGTTCCATAAGTTGTTAAAGGATTGGCTATGTGAAGGCTATAGTATTGGTTGTGGCAAGCAGATCAGTAACTCGTCTTATTCTAGAAGTGTCCTGATTATTTACCATTAATGATGGTAATTATAGAAAACAGTAAAACAATAGAGTTATTTATGACCTTCTATAAGTTTCCTTATAGATGGCGTCATTGATGATATCCCAAAATCTAAGGTATATAAATAATATGCTATTTAGAATTTAAGATATGGTTAATCAATGTGTTCAGATACTTGAATTTCTTCTCTTTACATCAAGGAATTCCAGGCTTATGGTAAAAACTTGAGTATTTGTAAAAGAATCCTAATCAAGAGGATTTAAAGACCTTCCGATTATAAAGTCAGTTTATTTATGGGAAAAGCAATAAATGGCTTAGAAGAGCTTTAAATGCAAGGAACAAAAATGTTTGTTCTTAAATTTTAAGATAGTTAATACTCTGAAATCTATGTAAATTTATCTTAAGACGTAAAAATTTATTAACCCTTACTTGGTTGGTTCAGGAGGTATTTATATCCCCTGAACCTTGTTGTTTTTAGAGAAGGGAATGACTAAAAAGTTCTTTACTTTTGATGACATTAACAAGGGACAAATATTCCTTAAATATCATCAATAAGATAGTAAGTATGGTAGGTTCCTTAAGAGATCTTGTGTACACTTGTGAGTATAGGGAAATCATTACATCAGATATAAATGACTCACATAATTATTCTAGCTGAAGAGGCATGATAATTTATCATGCATTCAATACTTTTAATTTAGGGGATCGTCCTGGATCAAACATTTAGCCTTAGAACTTGATATGTTTTCTAGGCCCACGCTACCTTGAGCTTGGTCGACTTCTGAGCCCAAGTTCTTTGGGTTTGATATGTTTGTCAGACCCACGTTACCTTAGACTTACCTTACTGCCAAGTCCAAGTCTTTTGGGTCCCGTATTTTTATCAAACCTATTTTGTTTTTAAGATTTTTTTATATTTATAAAAATCTATAACAAAAAATATTGACTCATCAGTTCACATAATCTAGGCACCTTTGCCATAACTAAACAAATTATTAAACAACTCACAATGCTGAAAAAGATAATTTTCTAGACTGAGTTTAAAACTAATTGAAAATAAAAGGGATAATTCAGATTACGATACCTAATGAATTACAATAGCAACAAGCTTGTCCATCATCATCATTATCAAAAGCAAAAGCAAATGTATCCTCCTTATATGGGATTTTTAGAAGGAAAGAAAGACTTGTATTTTGAAATATTATTAATTCTAAAAGAAACTATTTTAGCAAATTAGAGAATCTCTTATCTAATTTGTTTATTTTCTATTTCTTATAAATTAAATTCCATTTAAAATTCAAATTAAAAGAAACTAAAAGGAGTGATTGTTTTCCTCTAACTATAGATTCATTGGTACTGTGGATTGGAACAATAAAATGACAATTTTGCCCATGTTAACACAACTCAAATGACCTTTGAAGCAGGGGTATAATAGTATTTTTATTATTTATTGAGTAGTCAAATGACTAATATACCTTTGGAGAAAAAACAATATGCACTAGTGGGCAAATTTAGTTATGAGTTTTTCATTTTACTTGCACAGTAAAATTACCACAAAGCTCTTGGATGAGATTTGTCTTTGTTTTGGGTCAAGAGGTGTTTTTATCTTTTCATTTTGATTTTTTTTTATAAAGTTATCGAGTATGGCTAGGGGTAGTTTAGTATTTTTCATACATAAAATATTGTTTAATCTAAAAAAAGCAGTTGTGCATATGGGTTCTTCTATGGTTTTTGGATGACATGTACGACGCTATTTGACAACCAAACTTTGACCTCCACGAAGATGCTTTAATCACCATAACATTGCCTCTATTCCTATGCAATGGGTGTGGCAAAAATATGTCGGGTTTTGTGCCGGTGGCTTTTTTTTCTTCATTCTTTCCTTTCTCTTCCTCGGTTTTAAAGCCAACCCCTACACATTATCAAAGCAACCTTTCAATTTTTTTTTTTTTGGATTTAATCTATTTATTTTTATTGCTATTTTTTTATTTTAGATTATCCATACAATTAAGATTTTCTTTCAATTTAATCTTTCTTTTTTTTTCAGCTTTCAGATTTGGTTCCTATTATTTTGATTTCTGTTTTTTGATTTATTATCTTAATTGAGTTATCTTTTCAATTGCATTGCTTAATATTTTATATTATTTTTTAATTGAATAATTTTTTTAATTACATCCTTTAATATTTTAGTTAATTTTATTTTATGTCATATTTTATCTTTATTCTTTTGATTGCTATTTGTTTTGTTTTTCACCCTTTTTTATTGGATTTTTTTCGATTTCATCCTTTAACATTTTATTAATATGGATTTTGTTAACTTTTTGGGTCACGAGTTTGAAAAATTGGACCGTTTTAATCGAATCTCATATATTAGGTCACAAGTCTCGTGTTTTAACCCAACTTTGCCTAGGGAATTTTTTTAAAAAAAATTATTTATTGTTGTTATTGGTGCTTTATTTTTTATTTTATTATAAATTAATCAAGATTTAACTTAATTATTAAATTTCTAATTTAACCCAGCTTGCAGCATTTCGATGACCACAGGTACGTGTGTTTGGTAGTGTGATAACTTTTGTTGTTGTGGTTTGAAAAAAGTTGTTTTATAAAAAACACTTTTGGTTGAGGTTAATTTATATATGTTTGATTAAAACTGTGGTGGAAATTGAGGTTGAACAAAAAGTAGTTTAATGTGTTTGGTTAAGAATGTTTTTCAAATTAAGGTTATAAAATAATTTAAAAAGATATATATTAATATTGATGGTTTTTAATTTAAATATTGTAGATTTAACTATTGCTATTACATCATGAAATAAATAATACTTTATATAAATTCATCCTACAAGGACTACAGTTTCCATGTTTTTTTGAGTGTGCAATAAAATCAGGTAAAATATCATCAGGAACAAAATTGGGATTACGATCAAATTCTGTAAATGCTACGTCATCATACGATCTTCTTCTAATTTATGTAGTGTCATTGAATAATGTCAAACACTAGTTTTTCAAATAAAACACAATTAAAAATTAAAAAAATGGTTTTTTTACTGGGTCGGACCTAGTCCAATATATTTAGGTTCAGGTTGGGCCGGTTCGCCCATGAACAATGGATTCAGCCGAACTGTGCAAAGTGAATTAAATTTTTAATTCACTTTGTACTGTACTTTTGTAAAGTGAACACAGAGACGGTGTGGAACGCGGGTAATGAAGCATCAATTTTTCGCTTTTGTTAAACTTGAGGCACAATCGTAAGTATGGTGGATCCCACCAAAAAAAACTTTGTTTTTTAATTTAAATGCAAAAACGAAGGGAGTGTCAGGTAGGTCATCATCCCATAGTAGGGAGTACGTGGATATCCTTATATTTGAACACGCCATTATTTTATTTTATATGCCAATATCCTACTTTATGATAAGCACAGATCATTTTTTGTTAAAACCCAAGTTTATTATTATTTTTTATTAACGTGAGTATCCGAGTCAGCTTACACACACCTTGACTAATCTCATGAGCTCTAAAGTTAGCGATCATGTAAACCTCTAGTGGCTTTAAAGTTTGTGAGACTTGAACTACTAATCTTTAAAGAGTAAATCTATAGTCTGATCAATGAGCTACACCTCTCAAGGTTAGTTTATTATTATTATTATTGTAGTAATAGTCGTAGTAGTATTCTATGAAATTACAAAATAAAATATTATAATGATTTTCTCCTAGATTCTTTACTTGTTTAGCAATCTGAAGTCATATTGACTGTTCAATTCTAATTTCTTTAATGAAGATTTATTTATTTTTTATAATATTTATAACTTTAAAACCATTCATCTTACTTATGGCCTTTAGATTTTGCTAGCCCCCTTTTTTTTTTTTTTCTAATCTTGTTGCTATTGGTATGTTAGGCAAAGAGGACTTGGTTGGTCCATGAAATCTTATGGATTTTTTTTTCTAAAGATTTTTCCCACCTTTTCGAACATTTCCCATGCCTGGTTTTGATGATTATCTTTTTAATAATATGTGGAAAATATTAAAGAGTTTATTTTTAATAAATATAAAGAAAATATAAAAAATATAGACACATATGAAAATTTCATGCTATCTTTAGACATAGGTTTTTTCAATAGGAAAAGTTTCTCAAAGGAAATAATTTAATCTAATGATGTAAAAAATATCCCTTAAAAAAACTAAGATCCAATTTAATAATATTTTAGATTTTAATGTAATTTATTATTTTAGAATTATAATTATATGTTAAGTGATAGAAAATAAAAATATAGGCAAGAATAGAAATGGTATAAATTGTTTTGTTTAAATGAGTCTTTTTTTCTTCTTAATATTTGTAACTATTGTAAAAAATAATAATAAATTTTTTACATAATTTTTTTTTAATTTTTATAACTACTATCCAAAGCTAATTCCATAAATCAAATTTAGTAAACTCATAAACTCTGTCTGATTTTATTGATTTTATATTAGTCAAGTTTGAATTTACTAGTTTTAGAGTTTTTAATCTGGTTTTATACGTTAGATACATATTAACTCGTAAAATTATATGATTTTTCAACTCAATTATCGACTTTGACAACAATGCCTCTAATAGTAATTTGAACTTAACAATGATGACTCATGAAACCTTTTTGGAAGTGTAGTAGATGTTAGTTGTCAAAATACTTTTTACTCGAAAATACATTAAAATGATATATATATATATATATATATATATATATATATATATTTAATTTTTGATATCTACACATCAAAACAATTAAAATATACTAAAAAGATATTATTTTGAAACTTTAAAAAAAATTAAAATTTTTAAAAAACACAATGCCTAATATTTTAGATTCAGGTGTTGTTACAAACTATAATCTATACGAGATGGCATGCCCGCGCGCTGCCGCAGGTTTATAAAACAAATGTACTTGATAGTGTTATAATTGTGAACCAGCGCTAGATAAGTAATAAAAATTAAATGTATGATAAAGCCAATATTTCATGATGGGAAAAAAAGTTGTGTTGGTGATAAAAAACTTAGAGACTGAACAAAATGATTGTTTTCGCCATATTTGTTAGCTTTTCTGTTAATAAAAAGAAAAAAAATTATAAAGCTAAATTTTCTGCCAACTTAATATTTAAAAAAAAACAACAAAGATAATCTTGGAATGAAAAAAACCCATGAGAAAAAACGTTATAGCAATTGATAATGTTTTGTGACGAAAACTATAGTGTTTTCTCCAATAAAATCAAAAAGACAATTTTAGAAAAAATCATAAAAAAAACCATTTAGAGAAATACTGTAGCAATTCACAGTGCTTTGTGAGGAAAAGCTACAACACTTTCCCTATATGATTTAGCTTTATTGTAATTATAATTCTTAACCAACTCAATATTTAAAAAAAAATCGACAAAGATAATTTTGGAAAAAATCTTGAAAAAAATCATATGGGAAAAAACTGCAACAATTCACAGTGTTTTAAAGGAAAAAAATTACAAAGCTAAATTCTCAATAAGTTCAATATTAAAATAAAATAAAATCAATATATATAATTTTAGAAAAAAATAACAAAAAAAATAGGGAAAAAAAACATGTCGGACACATTGTAGCAATTCACAATGTTTTGTGATGAAAGTTACAGTGCTTCCCTACATGATTTAGTCTTATTTGTAATGACTTGTAATTATAATTCTCAACCAGTTCAATATTAAAAAAAAAATGAAATTGACAAAGATAATTTTGAAAAAATCATAAGAAAAAAAAACCATGTTAAGAGACACTCTAACAATCCATAGTGAGAAAACACACTGTAGCAATCAACAGTAATTTGCGAGGAAAGCTACAGTGCTTTTCTCACATATTCTAACTGTAATTTTTAATCAACTCAATATTAAAAAATAAAAATTGAAAAAGATAATTTTGGAGAAAATCATAAAAAACAAACAAAAAAAATCGTGTGAAGAAAAATTGTAGCAATCAACATGAACAGCCATTTGATCCCCATCAAAATCTGCATTGAATCCCTTACGAACTAATGGATGTAAACAAATAGCATGTCCTTCCACTAAAATGGGTTAGAATGCCTGTATGCCTAATCCATGCAGAGTAGACGCTCTATTCAACAATATATGATGTCCCCGTATAACCTCCTGAAGTATTCCCCATACAATTTGCTCTTTTTCTCGAATTTTACTCTTAGCAACTCCTATGTTTAAAGCAAGATGTTGCCTAATTAGACCACGAATTACAAATGTCTGGAAAAGCTCTATTGCTATTTCGCGAGGCAATCCACATCGATGTAATGAAAGTGAGGGTCCTACGACAATGACAGAACGCCCCGAATAATCAACCTGTTGGTTTTTAAGAAAAAAATTACAAAACTAAATTCTCAATTAACTTAATATTGAAAAAATAAAATCGACAAATATAATTTTGAAAAATAAAAGAATAAAATAGAAAAACTATATGGAAAAACATCGTAGCAATCCATAGTATTTTAAAGGAAAAAAAATACAAAGTAAAATTTTTAATCAGTTCAATATTAAAAAAATTAAAATTAACAAAGATAATTTTGAAAAAAAACAAATAAAAAAATAAAAAAAATAAAAAGTGCAAAAATATAAAACTACTGTGTATTACTATTGTAATCCACAATGATTTTGGTGTGAGAAAACAGTGATTCCCGCATCATTTAGATATGGTTAATAGTAATAATAATAATAATAATAATAATAATATCTTTATTTTCTAAATTCCATAATTTATGGCTTTAGTTTCTCAATCATGCGATGATTAGAGAAAAAAGGAAAATGATAACATACTCCCCCATTGCCCATTGCCCATTGCCCATTGCCCCACTCAATAAATATTTAGTCTTCTGAAAAACAAAACAGGAAATATTTAAAAGAAAAAAAAAATCACACACACGAGAGAGAGAGAGAGAGAGAGAGAGAGAGAGGGTTTTGAGTGCTTAAAAGCAAGAGCTTGAGCATAATTTCCTCTTCCACTCGGTCCTTTAAACCCTCTGTCGCCGCGTATAAAAAACGAAGAGAAAACTCAGACGAGCAAAGCAAACAACGCTGTCTTCCCTTCTCAGATCTGAGAGAGAGAAAGAGAGAAGCAGATACTGTATCCGTGCGTGCTTGTTGAGAGAGAGAGAGAGAGAGAGAGGATGAGTGGTAGAGGAGGAGGAGGAGTAAATAGCAATAATGGAAAGGGTAACACTGGAATATCAGGGATACCAGCAGCGTCAAGGAAGATGGTACAAAGCTTGAAGGAGATTGTTAGCTGTCCTGAACCTGAGATCTACGCTATGCTTAAAGAGTGTAACATGGACCCTAATGAGGCTGTTAATCGCCTCCTCTCTCAAGGTCTATTCTTTTGTTTTTTTGGGTCTCAGTGGAGTTTGAGGATTATATTTTTATTATTGGACTGACAGATATTTTATTGCTTGGGCCCTTGAATTTGATTTTGACCAATTTAAGTTTTCGATTTCAAGTTGTTTACTTTTCTTTCTGTTTCAAGCGTTCCAACCTTTTCAGGTTAGGGTTTTTATCATGGGCCGATAATTTTTTTTTTTTGGTAATCGAACTGAGGATTTTGTGTTAGTCATATAGTTTCAATGAAATTGTTTGATCATGTTTCTTGGACGTGATAGTTTGAAGTTATTAACCTGAAAAGTTCAGTTTTTTTTTAACTTTCCGGTGTGTGGTAAGATTTCAGTTTCATCTTGTTGAAGTATTTCTCTACTGCAGTTTGTAGTGTGTTTTGTGGTCTTGCAGTTTTGATGGAATTGCTTGATTCTGGTTCATAGATATGAGCAATAGAAGCTATACAGTGGAAGTTCTGGAGAAATATAGTTAAAGTTCCTACCTTTTTGACAAAACATGACAATGGAGCTATCTTTCTCTCTGTAATCATTGAAGATTTTAGGTTGTGGATTTGGATATGTTGATTGGTAGACATTAAGTGAACATCACGAACATTCTAAATTGCTTGCACTTGCACAAAAGTGCCTGCGTAATTTTATTTTTGGTGTGTTTATACAAGTCCCCCTTTTTTTTTTAATCAGAAAATCAAAGTAACATTGATTAACAGCTAATTAGGCCACTGCTGCTGCTCAGCCATTGTTGTCCATGTCAAATCCCTGATTTAACTGATGGTTGTGCTGTCTCATTAGCTGTTTTTTATGGCTTCATGTTTCTGATTTGTTCGAGCTGTTTTGCTGCTTGTGTATGGGATTTTAGTTATATTAATCTCAATGTTTCGGTTCTTGTCATTACCTTACATTATCTCTCATATTAATGTATTGCTTTAAAGTTTTGATACTTAATGTTTTTTTTTTGTCTTTTATGCAATTGGAAAATTGAGAGGTCTCAAGTCTTCTATTGAGTTTTGCATGCATATGAATTTGACTTGAAATTTGTTCATTGTGCAGATCCTTTCCATGAGGTGAAGAGCAAGCGAGAAAAGAAAAAAGAGGTATACAATGTAGACACTTATCTCCTTGGTTTTTCTGATTGTTGGATTTAGTGTCAAGACCAAAAAAAAATAATCCCTTTGCTTATTATCTATTTCTTTGAAAGGCTATTGAAGCAAACTATTTTGTTTAGCCTTAAAACCCTTAATTTAAGGGAAGCATCTTTTTGGAAAATTCCTAGTATTTCATTTCAGTGGCCCATCTGTAGCTATCTTTTTTTTTCTTGTCATCCATTCTCACTTTTCTTTCTGTTGTTGATCCAGAATAAGGATTCAACTGATTCCAGGTCTCGTGGTGCTAGTAACATTTCGAATCGTGGTGGTAGAGGCGGTGCAGACCGTTATGGGCGCGGTGGCCCTGGGAGGTCTGCGTATTTCAACTCTAATGGTATGAGAATGCTGCAATTCAATTTACTACAATTAATCATTTATTTAGTGTGCAATTGATGTGGACCATAACAAACAACTTTTCTTCAGAATCCAGCACTTTCCACAGCAAACCTGCATACAAGAAGGAAAATGGAACAAATGCTTATGTTGATCCTTTTCCTTCTGCATCTGGTAGTGCAGGAAATAATATTAATTGGCAACCTTCATCACGCAGGTAATTTTCCTGTTTAAACCTTAGTAGTGGAATTTTTTGGGCTGAGAATTCTCTATACTATATGTCTATATTTATTCATGTTTTTGAGGAATGGTATGATAAAACTATTATGTTTGTGATAACTTCTCTGCTATATTTCTTTTATAATGCATGTGCTGATGTCATTTACTTCATATCTAGTATTGTAAAACAAGATTTCCATAGCTCAGTGCTCTTAAGAATTGGATAGTTTTCCTGAATAAAAGGGCCATCATGGATTTACTGGCCTGGGATAAATAATTGGATAGCTTTCCAATTTGCATGATTTTCTTAGATTGGAACAAATCTGGGTTAAATTACCTACTTGGGGCACATGATGACTGCATTATGAATTATAGCGGTGTTTGTTTTACATATAGCTTTCATCTCAGTGGATCCAAACTACATTGCTACTGTTAGTTAATTCTGCAAAAGAAAAGATTTGTTATGTGCTCATCTTTATTAATTTATATGTATTAATATGTGAAAAAATCATGAAATTCTTCTGTTGGGACTGTGTTGTTTTGTTCTTGTCTATTTTGGGATGCTTCATTTCTTGTTGGGGCAATATGATTACTAGTGTCAATGTGTATGCAGTGTGGAGTTTATTGTTTATCATGTTTGATTTATATTTCGTGCAGTGATTCTGTGGCCGCAGAAAATAAAATGTCCACCATAGGTGCAGGTGATGGAGTTTCTTCATCACCACAGCCTTCTCCTGTATATCAATCTGCCTGGATGGGGGTTCCAGGTCAGGTATCAATGGCTGACATTGTGAAAATGGGTAGGCCGCAAAATAAGGCATCAATCATACTGCCTCACCAAAGTGTTAATCATCACCATGCTGTAGCTCCTCCTTTGGCAGCATCACACAATGATTTTCATTCATCAGAAAATTATGCTTCCAAGGTGGTGGAAATAACTGCAGAACCAGAAATGGCTACAAGCCAGCATAACCATTCTAACGATGAATGGCCATCGATTGAGCAGCCAACAGCTGCTATTACATCCTCTATTCGGGACGTTCCTGCAGATTCTGAGTTGTATGGAGATCTATCCAACTTGCCTCTGGATAGAGGTAGTCAGCATGTCAAGTCCCAGTTAGATGATCAAACAGTAGAAGATGCTCATGTTGAATCTTTTGATGGAAACCATGTTGGACCTGCTTCTGTATCTACTAGAAATACGCAGGAGGATGGTTCTGGAGGTTCATCTCTTTTTGATAATGACGTGTATGAAAACATTAATTCCTACCAGTCTGACAGTCTTGCTTTTGAGAATAATGAAGGTGAGTTTAATGTTCTAGATTCATCTATCACTTCCCAATTGCATTCAACTATTTCTTTCAAAATTTTAACTTCTCCTCATATGGTATTTTGATGAATTGTATGTTCAACATTGACTTGAGGCATTGGAGGATAAGTTCGATTTCTTGTGATGATTTTGTCTTTCCTATTTAGATTCTTTCAGCCTTGAACTGATCACCTATGTATGCAAATTAAGTAAATTCAGTAAGATTTGTCCAGAGAGTATTGAGCTTCGTGTTTCTATTATAATGTGTAGTTGTCTGATGCTTTTCAAGTGCTTGAATGTAACAGTCCTGCCCCAGCATATATGCACCCAAAATAGAAATACAAAAGACAACAATTTTGCATAAAACATGTGACATCATAACAGAAAATGCTGGTTTTTTCTCACCTCCACTGTTTCTAGATTTTCTCATCAGCTCCTTCTCAGTGGGGACTATCAACATCATTCCTACAGTGTAATGATCCACTGGGGAATTTATTATTTTGTGATTTTTCCTTATATTACACACAGCAATGCTCTTCTAAACTTGTCTCCTTTGCCTTCTTTAAGTAGCCATTGACAATTTGTCAGAATTGATTGTATCTCATGTGATTTCAGCTGAAGATGGTACTTCATCGGTAGCAGCTAACTTACAGCACCTAAGTTTGCAGAATGATGATCAGGGTGTGCAGCCTGAAGAGAATAATCCTTCTGTAATAATTCCAAATCACCTGCAAGTTCATGCTCAAGAATGCTCACACCTAAGCTTTGGGAGTTTTGGATCTGGCATGAATTCTGCTTTTTCTGGGCAATTTGCATCAATGCCCATAAATAAAAGCTTGGAGGAGACATCTGAAGTGGTAGATGCTTTATCAACTGGACATTCAGAAGCAAGGTATGCCTTTTTAAGGTCATTTTTTATATCCTTGTGTGTGTTTTTCATTTTTGAATATTAAGTGGAAAGAACGTTTCTTGTAGAAATCCTGAATATTATGGGGATGAGCATCTCAGAAATGCAGTAGATGAAAGTTTGGTACATAGAGCTGGCGTGAGTGCTACAAATTACGATTCTTCTTCAGTTCCACAGTCAGAGACTTTGAAGGAGGAGACATCTGAAGCAACTCAAGGAAATCAATATGCATTTCCTTCATCTACACCTGGTTATAGCTATGAAAACACTCAACAGTTGAATGTTGCATTTAATAACCCACAGACAAGCACTCAGATGCAGAATATTGCTCCTTTCTCGAGTGTAATGGTAATGCATTACAATAAACTGAACTTTTCTCTTTAATGCACACTATTTTTGCATGATATATTGAATTTATTGTGGTTAAGGGTGGTTTGTCTGGAAGTTTTTATTTTTTTAAAGAGAGAGATTTGGTTTTATATCAAAGATAAGGATTTTATCAATGACTCTTGTTGTTCAAAGCTCTAACTAGGAATTTTTTTACTTTTCTATTCATTTTATGCATGAGAGATTGGTGTGCTGAAGAGAGAGAGAGTTTAAATTATTCATGTGACAGCCATGCTAGATAAATGGAAGTATTGAGTGAAGATAATACTGTGAAGTACCCATTGCTTCATCTTTCTTTTTATTATTATCTTATCATTTGTGTAGGCTGAGGTTATGTGTGGAATAATGGATATATACTGTTTCTGTGTACATATGTATGTGTGTCTATCTACTCAATTAGTTTGTGTTACCAACTTACTAGAACTAAACTTAGGAGAGAGTACCACATTATTGATCTGGTTATTCTTTTTTTTTTTCTTATTACATTTTTGTTTACAGCAGGCATATACAAATTCTATGCCAAGCGCTTTGTTGGCCTCAACTGTTCAGGCTGGGAGGGAGACTGATCTTCCATACTCACCCTTCCCTGTGACACAATCACTGCCCACAAAATACAGCAATGCAGCTACTTCTATTAGTGGTCCAAGCATTTCCATGTCAGAGGTACCCTGCTGCCATAGCATTCTTGAACTTGAAGTTTACCATGTTTTCCTCAAGATGTATTTACTGATGCATTTAAGAAGTCATTTAACTGTTAATATATGGAAAACCTCTATAGTTCTTGCTTATCTGTAGGGGGGGGGGAATATATATTTTTGTAAAATGAAATTGTTGAATTAACTGAAAAATGTGAGGTATACTCCTTACCTATCTCCATAACATCTGTTTTGGGATCTAGACATTTCCATTATTGTTACTTTCATTCACTTTCAAGTTCCGTTGTCTATAACCAAGTAGATAATGAGCTTTCAGCATACTCGTTCTGTACAGATGTAGGTTAAGACGTAGCATCACATAGAAGTGAAAGTGCAATGCATCTTTGTTTCACAAATCATGTGCAAAAAGCTTGCTAACTAGAGATCTCATTTGTTCTCCAGTTTTCAACCATTTCTCTTCCAGGATAATGAATTCATTGATGGTGATGAGCATCTTGTGACAGATTTTTTTATACATGTTGCTCCTAAGCTGTATAGTAATTGCTATCTGTATCACATATTGAACAATGTCATGGGTTTAGCATTCAGCTGATGAGCTTACACATGCTAACTCATAGCTGACCTCGTTGTTGTGATCTGTTAAGTTTGCATCTTTTGTCTTTTGATAGGGCCTATTTCTTTTGAATGAGGACAACAGCTGTTTAAATTAAATGAATCCATTATTGCAAAATATTGGATACAACATTATTAGGAGAAGAAATCTCATAAGCATTCTTCAAACAAAATACTTTTTAACTTCAAATTTCTTTGCAATTTCTCGCATTTCTGTAATTGTTGAATATAATATGATGATATTGGGGCATATAATGATAGAATTGACTTCATGTTTTGGTGATTTGAGTTGGTTTCTTATAAGATGGAGATGTGATCTGGTTGGTTTAGAAAGTGAGTAAAAAGAGTGAAATCACAAGAAATTTACATTTGAATCTAGTTTCAAACTTGGTTGGAGTGATATGATTTGATTGTTTCCCTCCTGGTTATTGTCTGTCTTGTAAGGTTGTCTTAGAATGTGAATAAAAAGAGTGAGATCACGCACACAAAAAATTAAAATTATATAATGAATCTAGTTTCAAACTTAGTTGGAGTGTTATGGTTTGGTTGTTTCCTTCTGATTATTGGCTTGTAAACATGCCAGGCTTTGAGAGCAGGTGGTGTTTCTACACCTCAGCCAACTCCTCAGACTCTTCCTGGTGCCAACATTGCCACAGGACCTGCTCTTCCACAACACCTTGCTGTGCATCCATATCAACAGCCTACCCTTCCTTTGGGACATTTTGCCAACATGATCAGCTACCCCTTCATGGCTCAGAGCTACACATATATGCCATCAGCCTTCCAGCAGACTTTTGCTGGTAATAACTCATACCATCAGTCACTGGCAGCAGTGCTTCCTCAATACAAGAACAGTGTTTCTGTAAGCAGCTTGCCTCAGTCTGCTGCTGTTGCTTCTGGGTATGGATTCGGGAGTTCCACCAGCATTCCTGCAGGAAACTTTCCTCTGAACGCACCCACTGCCCCTGCAGGCACAACAATAGGCTATGATGATATTTTAGGTTCTCAATACAAGGATGCCAGCCACTTGATCTCACTTCAGCAGGTAATGCCTCTGCTCTTTACCTAGCATTGAAAAACTCTCGCGAATGTGAATTGCCTAGTCTGCATTGAATACACATCATCCATACAGGGACAGGTGTCATTATGAAAATTCTTATTTATATGTCCAAAATCTTCTTGTAGTTTTCATTTTGTAGCTACTGGAAGCTTGGGTTTTGTGTGTGGTTATGACCAACATAAAGAAATTGTTTCATGGGAGATTATTACCCTCACATTCATGTGGGGTCCATTATCTAGCTGGTTCAACATGGATGTGAGGGAATGTAGAAATGAGATGGCTGTAGTGAAAAATTCCTTTATCTCATTTGGACACTACTCTATCTTTAAGTTAAAGTAGCTTTATTTTGTGTCTTCCTTTCGTTGTCAGAATGAGAATTCAGCCATGTGGCTGCACGGGCCTGGATCGCGAACAATGTCTGCTGTCCCTGCCAGCACATATTACAGCTTTCAGGGGCAGAATCAGCAGCCTGGTGGATTTCGGCAAGGTCAGCAACCATCCCAGCATTTTGGGGCTCTTGGGTACCCAAATTATTATCATTCACAAACGGGGATGTCTTTGGAACATCAGCAGCAGCAAAACTCAAGGGACGGGTCCCTAGGTGGTTCTCAAGGCCAACCTTCAAAGCAGGCTCAACAGTTATGGCAAAACAGCTACTAAATCTCATAACTCCCCGCTTTTTCAGGGTCATGTAGTGAGTTTTGAAAGTGGCCAATCGAAGGCATTCCTGCCGTCGAATAATTAATTGTAATGATTTGTTGGTGGTCGAGAAAGAGGCCTTGACTGGCTACTGCCCTGTGCCATGAGGTTGTATTCTTACTTATCATCTTGATCTGGTTAACTTAGGAACACGTGTGCTAATCTGGGTTAGTGGACTATTTTATTTTCCTTCTTTGGGTCTCTCGTTCTCCCTTCCTTGTTATAGTGAAAGTTACCTTTTTTTTTTCTGCTGGACACAGTTGAATCTGTAGTTTCTATAAATCTATTCCGATCACCTGACCATGTATTTGTAGTCTTTTTACAAGAGTGCTAGCAGCGGCAGCAGCTTGCCGCCTTCCTATTTTCTTTTTCGCTTAAATCAAGAACCTTTCCATCTATTCTTGGTCATGATATTGCAGTATACTGCGGGACTATCAAGACAGTCTGATTCCTCGTCTAGTTGCTAGATCATCTGGACAAACAGACGACTGTTCAAGGCTCTCATCCTTTTATAGGTGTTAAACCATCGAAGCCCCAGAAGATTTTTTAAAATAAATTCAGCAAATATATCGTCTAGATGGAAAGTAATGCACCATTCTGCTGTCAACAGAAGAATAATAATAATCTCATTAAGGCACTATTTTAAGCACCAAAACAGTCCCAAGCAAGGCGGTGGTGGAGAAAAAAAAAGCTGAAGAAAGACTGATTTTTTTGGAACTTTGTCCTTAGATTTCTTCTCTTTCAAAGCTTGAAATGTACCTTTATTTATAAACAGTGGAAGAGAAACACTTTGTTTTTATTAGAGACAAATCTTCATCGTTGATTCAAACCAAAAAGATCCTAACTATTGATTTAAAATTATTATCATAGCTTGAAAAGTTGGTAACTAAAAACTGCTTGAGTTAACCATTTTAGAACGATGTCGAGGCTGCTGTGTTGTCAATCAACTAGAAAGAACTATATCGGGGTATGATCAAGAGTCAGGTCATCATGGTGGTGTATGGTTTGTCTAGTTTGGTTGAGAGATTAAGCATTAAATGCTCTGAAAAGATGGTCGTCCGAGTAGTTTTTCGGTTAAAAAAATGACAAAGAAGATGAACAATAACCAGATGACATGTCTTCTGGTTCCTTCTTTTTACTATTTGGGTTAAAAACGATGTTATTTTGGTCGAAACACATCGTTTCATTTAATGAAATGGTATCGTTTTGGCCTTTACGGTGTTAATTTAGCAATTTGATCAAAGTTTAATTTGATCCTTTGACTTTTAATTTCTTTCAATTGCACCTCTAATTGACCATAAACTTCTAATTTTATACAATTTTATCCCTGCCAAACTTCAATATCAGCCTCGAATTCTAGTGTCCTTTTCACATTATTCATTAGTCTTAAATTTATGCAAATTGACTCTCAATTGACCATTAAAATTTTAATTTTTTTCAATTTCACCCCTGATTTCAATCAATTGAGTCTCAATAATTTGACATCTTTTGCAAAATGGTCCTTAGATGTGAATTTCTTCAATTTAACCTCTAATTGACTCTAAAACTTTGATTTTCTTGTAATTTCACATCTGATATGGACTTTGTAAAAATTAAATTTGGTCCTCTAAAATTCTAATCTTCTAAATTGAGCTCTCAAACTTATTTTTTCACCAATTAAATCCTTAATAAAATTAATTTGACCCATTTAAAGTATAATTAAGCCGTTGCATCTAATAAAATCCTTTAATTGGACTCAAATTAATTCTTAAACATAATTAAATTCTTAATTGGGCTTATGATTAAATCAAATTGACCTATTAAAAATTTACTTATGTCCCCGAGCTTAATTTTTATACAGATTCATCCAAAAATAATTTAATTTCACCTTAAATCGTTATTGTTTCTCTAGTTTGGTATAAAAAGGTATAATTAGGCTCCTAATTTACCCAAAAATTCAGCTTGATTTTTCTCTATATTTGAAATCCTCCTCAACCTACTTTTGTCAAAATATCAATCTTTTTGCTGTTATTTTTTTATTTTAAAAAGGGTAAAATTTTAGGGAATAACCCAAAAATAATTTATAACAACAACCACTTAATTTTGTTTTTTTGTAAATTCCAACCAGAATTACAGATTCTAGCTAGATTCATATAATCCATCTAGATCTAGCTAAAAACAGTAGCGAAATATTTTTTTTATAGAATTATGAGAGAAACAATTTTATTTTTTTTTTTTGGGGGGGGGGAATGATTTTGCATATAAATCAATTCAAAAATAACATCAATAACAATTAAAATATAAAATCAACATCCCTAATTGTCTAATGATTATTCTAATACCATTATTGGATTTCTTGAAACATATATAGGTAGTGGAAATGATTTTTTTTTTTTTCAGGAGTCCTAAGTCTTGCTAGACAAATCTAGAGTTGTTTAGGGTTTATATGATGATTACCTAAAGGTCATATATTCTTTTAAGCTTTGAATAATTATTTAAGGCTGACTTATTGCAAACCTCAATACATCTAAGTGGTTGGTCTCTAATAGTAGAGAGGGATTGCTATGTCTTTGAATACTATCTTTTTTCTTTTGTGTTTTCAGATGTTCTATAACTTACATAGTTTTTGTACTAAAAATAAAAGGCATGATATTCTATTTATAGAGAGACCTAAAAACCCTATAAATAGAAAAATATCAATTTAACATTACACATATTATTTCAGAAAAGTTTTAGAAATTTATTCAATCAAGTCCCTGTATAAATTACACTTTAATCCTCAATTTCTAAAACTTATTTACAATCAAGTCACACTTGATTAATCATCCCATTTCAATTTCTAGCTGATGATTCTTATGTATGTGATCTATTAGATTCCCTAATAAGCCGACTCAAATATAAATTACAATTCTAAATAAAATAAAATAAAATAATTTATTATCAATTCAATAATTGATTGATTTATATTTGAAGATTAAGTAAAATATCTAGGCACCTGTCATCTTTCAATGAATGCAAATTTCCAAGATCGGAGGTTCCGAAGGAAAGAGAGGAGCAGAAGGACTTTTTTTCCTAAAGATTCCAAAAATATTAGAAATATCATAAGTAATTTGTCTTAACCTTTCATTGACTAATTTCTTAGTGTAATTATTATCCCTTCATTAACAATGTTTTGATTTAGATATTATTGCATGTTATTATGTCAAACTATGTTTGTTCTTAACATTATAGTCATTGATTATTTGAATTAGATTTGAAACTCTTTTCAAATCTCATTTCACATTGCACAAGGATTTACAATTAATAATATTTGAGAACAGATGAAACATTTTTTCTCCAATTCATTTAAGGTGATGGATCCTCTCTTAATTACTCAAATACCTTCATATAGTTCATATTATATCGAATATCTGCTCGTTTATTACTCTTAATTAGAACAACGTGAAGCATGATCAAAGCATAACATTCTCTATATAAGATAATTTAGTGATCTCAAGTCTAAGAATTACTTATACAAATATCACATGAATCTTTTCTTAAACACAAGTGATCTTTTCACATGAAATCCTCATGTAAATCAATTCAATGTACATGTCATGTGTCAAGTACCTACATATTAATTATAGATATTTCTTATACATCAACTTATAAGAATAATTGTTTCTTTTCATAAAAAAAAATATAATATGTATCAATCTCAACAACTCTAATTAATATTCAGTTTTAATAGAGCATTGATAAGAACCGGTTAGAAACAATGTTTTAATGCAATAAAATTCCTATAATTATAATAATTTTATAATTTTCATTGAAAAACATTTTTGATCCATGTATTTTATCTATACTTTATATTTATTAATTAAATATTAGATTTAATAGTTAAATATTTAATGAATATAGAAAATAAATATATCTATATAAATGAAATTAATATTACAGATGAACAACCGATTCATTAATAATAAAACTCTTAAAGAACAACAAAATTACTTATTAAAACATTGAACACTCAGTATGAGAAGTTAAAATTAAAAACAGTAAATCAAATTAAGAACATTATTAAAAACCCTAACTCCAAAACAAAATCAACACAACAAATTAAAAAACAACATCAACACAGCACATTAATTAATCGTTAATAGAATAGTTATAATTATAATATTATAATTATAATTATATTACAAATAACGAATAAGTCATAGCGACTCGGTTCTTTCCTTCTCCGCTCTTCTCGCTCCCAAAGCCCCAGGTGTCTTAAAAACACTCTCTCCTCGTAGAGCGTCTCTTTCTATCATTCAGTAATAACTTTTGGAGATACAGTTTCAGGCGCCATTAGGAAGCAACTCTGTCTGATATCCTATCTGGAGGTCATCATGGAAGGTACCAGGTCCCTCTTAACCCATTTTTAGTTCTTTGTTTTTCGTCATTCTGATCTTATTTAATTTGATTTTCGCCGCCTTTTTAAGAACGACCCAATTGTTTATTTGCTGTTAATTTCTGTCCTGTTCCTTGTTCATGGGAACTTCAAAGGTTCTAGATTTGAAACGAAGCGAGATAGATGGTGGCAATTAGCTCATTCGATATTGTTATCTGTTAAGTGTTTTTGCTATCTGTGGACTGGGTAGTGAAAGTGTGAAGATCTATGTGTGAATGCCCCTGTACCGACACTAGTTAAAAGGCGATTTTGTTGGGATAATCAATGTCATAGGTGGTAGATCAAGTAAACTGAGGATATAAAAGTATAATTTCTTAAACAAGAGAGCCAGGTATAATCGTGATAGAGGATCCTTTTGACAATTGTTCTTTCACTTTTATATCATAGCAAACATTGTTTCTCCCCTGTACTTTTTTTCAAATAAATTTATTATGTGAAGATGATTTTTCTTCTTCTTACAGCTCCAGTACTGAAGTGAACACGATGTGTAGGGGGTCATGTGGGGGTGTCATCAAGTAGAAACCGGTTTTCAAACTTGTAACTTTTTTGTACCAGCAGAGGTGTGTGATGGCCTGTGTCCAATTTAGTGCTTGAGGCAAATGCAAACCATTGTTTTTTCTTAAAAAATAAAACTTTATTCCGTGACTTGGATCTTCTTCGACTTGTTTATCTCACAAAACACAAAAGAGAAATGAAGAAAATCCATTCTATTTCAACCAAGCCTATAGCCAAGGGTGGCATTTCAGTGGCTTAAGCTTGCAGTCTAAGAGGAAGCGAAACTTCTCAAATCGCTTGCACGCAATTTTCAATTTTTTGTATCCTTTCTTCATTATCTATTTATTTCATTGGTTATATTATATACAGGGGGTTGAACTATCAGGTCTTACAAATGCCTCTCGACAAAGTCATTTCATTCTACTCAAACCATTGATTTAAGAGATCAGCTTTGACAAAGGCATTTAAATGGTTAAAGTTCATACAGATTGAATGAATTAGTGGCCTTCTATATAACCTCAGAAAATTTTTAGAACCAGAATTTAAACAAAAAGAGAAGGAATGTATCTCGGTTGTGTATACGTCTATATCATTCTCTCTCTCTCTCTCTCTCTCTCAACAAAAATGTATATATTAGTAAGTATTAATACTTTTATTCCATTACACTTTCATCCACCTTTACCTTGTCTGGATGGTGCTTTCAGATTTCATTTGCTCTTTTCCCTGTTGTCTTTGGTGGGTGGAGAGAATAAGGGAGTTCAGTAAAATTTCTTGTATAATATCGGTCTCATACAGTTCTTGAATAAGAAATGCATGTTTAGCGTTTGATTTGGCAGCACAATACATGCTATTCATAAGATCCTCATGTAGGATGCTTTAGTGAAAGATCATCCTACTTTGTGCAATCTTTGAAGCATGTGGTTAAATATTAGATTGCTTTTGAGAATTTTATTTTGGCCACCCTTAGCAGTTGCTGCTTATGGCATAATATTAGGACACAACCACTTGCATGTTGGATATGGGTTATTCTTGTTCATTGAAACAGTTTTGCTTCCTATGATAGATTTGGCTGCAAAGAAGTGTGTGCCATGCAACTCGAAGGATCTACAAGCCATGACTGAAGAAAGTGCAAATGACCTTCTATCAAAGGTTTTCATTTTGATTTGTGTTTTTGTTCATTTTTTCATGCAACCTCTTTTTTCAAGGTGGTATTTTTTAGGTTGCTGGGTGGAATTTGGTGAATGAAAATGGTACACCAAAGCTGAATCGTTCATGGAAAGTAAAGAGTTTCACTAAAGGGCTGGAACTATTCAAGCTTGTTGGGAATGTTGCTGAAGCAGAAGGTATGCTCTTGTTGCTGGTGGATCTCACAGTTGTCTGATACATGAAATGGCAATGTTCAATTATTTACTAGAAATTTTGAGCTTTTTACGTAGTCGAGTAACAGTATATGCAAATGCAGGTCACCATCCGGATCTTCATCTGGTTGGATGGAACAATATAACAATCGAGATATGGACTCATGCAGTGGGTGAGAACTTTGTGTCAAATCACATGGCCTCTCTTTTCAAAGTTATTTTTCTATATATTTACGTGCAAGTGACAATTCCAATGCCCTCTACTCTCTCATCGCTTAAGCTATGTTCTGAGAACACCTTCCTTTGTCCCTTCGTTGTAAAGAAATGTTCTATTCACACCTCTTTCTCCACTGTCCTTTTGCTTCGCTGGTTCAGTAACAATGCAAGCCATGAAATTAAGTAAGATGGTTGAAGCTTAAATACGAGTATAACTATGAGTATGTTGCTTTGCCAGATTTCTTTCTTCTCTAATTTCTGTCAACTAATGATGTTATATGAATTGGGAGAGAGGATATTATGCTTATGAAGTGAAGTGCTTGGACAAATGGGGAAGGGCCATTCTGCAAGTTAGTAGGAGTTTAGCCATATTTTCTGATTTTCATTTGATCTTGAAAGTAGGTGCCTGATCAAAGCTGAAAAAGGTTATGCAGAGTAGCTACTCATTTATTGAAGTAGTTTGCCTTTTGTGTCATATTTCTGATTGGCATGCATCCAAAAACGAATCTGAATTTCTTCAAAGCAGGAAAACCTCACTTGACTGTGAACTTCTGATGGTAGAATCTAGCGGAGTGAAATAAAGAATCACCTGTGGGAGTTAGAAATTATGCTGATATTGATCCCACATAGTCCATTCTTAATTTTTTTTATTTGTAATTAATAATATTGGTCTTATCATGATCCATGCTTTCACAGGTGGACTAACGGAAAATGACTTCATACTTGCTGCTAAGATAAATGGGCTTAACCTGCACCACCTACTGAGGAAGAAGGCTGCTGCTTGACTTGTAAATACAATTAGACTTCAGGTTTTTGGTTAATAGTCTTATCCAAAGGTATGAGGAAAGACTTTTTTTTTTCTCTCCAGTTTGTTAGATATTCTAAGTTTTGACTTGAGTTCTGCATAAATGGGTGACTTGGAGGCTTTGCAAAAATATATCTTGGTAGTTGTAGCATACACTGATTTTAAAGATGAGCATTGAGAGTTGTAAAAGAGGTTTGTAACTTCATTTAGGGTTTGCCAGTAGGATTCATGGATTCATCGTGCTTTTGGTTTGCAGGCATGTCTTTAAGCATCCACCGTTTTCCAATGGGATCTTCTCTTTTAACTTTGGCAACTTCTCCCACCCACGTCCTCACCACAAAACACCCAATGTGGTTAATAAACCAGGTCCAAAATGCAAATCCTAGCTTAAGTTTTCTTATTTTTTTCAAAGTCAACTTTTTGACTCGGCTAGGTCTTATCTAGGTTTGTTTGAGTTGATTGTGTCAATAAGGTTTTCAGTTACATTTTGAAGACATCACACATCAATCCCCTTTGTCCCCCCAGCTGGTATGGTCTCTGTATGCTTTTTTTTATTCGTTTGTTGGGTTTTTTCATTTTAGACTCACTTAAAGATCCATGAAGAAGTGGAGCAAATCCAAAAAAAATCCATGGAGGTGGAGTCATTGAATTTTGTTGCTTGGAAAAGACAACATTGATGCATGATAAATTTGGTTCAATAGACATGATAATGCTGTCCAGTTCTCTGTTGTCTTCTGCAATTCGTTGGAGAAGACGATTGAAAGTCCTGGGAAATAGAAAGAAGGATGAGCTACATGAAAAATCAATGTATGCTAAATGGTTAAAAACATGTATATATAAGCTCATTATGTACTTTTCATGTATACTGTGGAAATTATTTGAGTAATCACTGAAACTACAGTTTGTGACGGTTTTCTTTTCATTGTTGGTATTTATTCATGGCAGTCAAAAGTCCATAATTAGTATATACTGTGAAATTACTGTGCGAGACTGATTTTATTTACATTTTTTTTATTTGGAATTTTTTTTTATTTAGATTAAAATTTTTAATTTAATTAATATTTTACTATCTAGAAATTATAATGTTAGATGAATTTTATTAAATAGTGTTTTGTATGCTAGATAAAGATGGATTTTACATGACAATTTTTTTATGAAGTTTGGTGTATATTTGGTACAAAAATCAATTTTTGTCCTGTCCAATGCTTTTCTAGTATAGAAAATTTTGTCAACTTGTTCAATTCTCTATATAAAAGCTAACTCGGGTTGATCTGAATCAATGTAGAAATAAAAATAGTTGTTATTATAGTTTTGAAACCTGACTAGAGGGTCGACCTGTGACAAGGTCAATATCACATATCGGGTTTATTATTGACACTGGTCAACAAAAGAATAAAAGTATTATTATAGTTTTAAAACTTGATTAGAGGATCTACCTAGGGTAAAGCCTGGGTTACGAGCCAGGTTGATTATTGACCTAGGCCAATAAGGTTATAAAAGTAATTATTATGATAGTTTTAGAACCTGACTAGGAGGTCGACTTGAGGCTAGGCTTGAGTTGCGGATCGAGTCGGGTTGACTATTAACCTGTGTTAACAAAATAATAAAAGTAGTTGTTATTATAGTTTTAAAACTCGATTACAAGGTTGGCCTGTGGCAAGGCTTAGGTTATGAGTTGGATTGACCATTGACCCGGATCAACACTATAATAAAAGTATTATTATTATAATTTTAAAATCCAGCTTAAGGATTGACCATGGCAAGGGTTAGGTTCTGAGTTGAGTTGACCATTGACCCTGATCAACATAGAAATAAAAATGGTTATTATTATAATTTAAAATTTGATTTGGTGGTTGACTTGAGGTTTGTCTTACTATTGACCAAAGTCAATGTAAGGATAAAAATTATTATTATTATAGTTTTTAAAACACAACTTGGAGGTCGACCAGGGCCAGGCTCGAGTTACAGGTCAAGTTAACCATTGACCCGGGTCAATATAAGGATACAAATGATTATTATATAGTTTTAAAACTCGACTCGGGGTCAACCTGAGACCAGGCTCGGGTCACGGGCCAAGATGACCATTGATCCAGATCAATATAAAGATAAAAATAATTATTATCATAATTTTAAACCCAATTAGGGGTCAATCTAGGACGAGGTCTAAGTCATGGGTAGACATGGTCAACCTAGGTCGACTCGAAGCAATATAAGGATAAAAATGATTATTATAATAATTTTAAAAGCTTGACTCAGAGGTCAGCTTAGGACAAGGCCCGAGTCACGGGTTGGGAGAGTTAACCGGGGTAATCTGGGTCAACATATGAATAAAAATGATTATTATCATAGTTTTAAAACTCAACTTGGAGGTCGACTCGGGTAAGGCCTAGATCACAGGTCGGGAGGGTCAACCCGGGTTGATCTAAGTCAATGTATGGATAAAAGTTGTTATTATTATAGTTTTAAAACTTAATTAGTGGGTCAACCTAGGATAAGACTTAGGTCATGGGTCAGAAGGGTTAATTCGAGTTGACCCAAATTAAAAAAAATAATTAAAGTAACCTTATTTTGACAAAAATAATAAAAAAAAAATTGATGGATTTTTTACGCGTGTTTTATCCTTGGTCACAAGTCAACCTATGTTTTTAAACGAGTCATGTCATATCAATCTTTTCTTTATTTTTTTTAAACTCAAACCGGTCCAAACACAGGGTCGGTCGGGTCCCATTTACTAAGAACAAAATAAGACATTGTTCAGTTCAGTCCAAAATACACCAAACAGAAGATAAGATAGTTATTTGTCAGTCCAGTTCAATCTAATCAATATTTTCCAGTATACCAAACGCTTTAGTTAGGTAAGTTTTAATTATGAATCATTTTCTATAAAGAATTTTAGGTTTAAAACTAATAGAAATAAGGATATCTAATTTAGTTTGAGATTAAGTTTCAAAAAATATTAGAGATTTTCTCAATTCTCATAAAGTGATTAGGCTTGTAACTTTAAAGCTTGAGAACCCTAGTTTCTATTCATGCTATATGTCACGTTAATTGGTATCATAACAGGTTGGCCTCTTTGATAAGCAAAGTGGACTAAATTGTTTTGCTCTAGCATAAGAACAAATAATAAATCATTTGGAGCAAGTCGTAACACAAATAAGGATGGTGAAGAGAAGAGGAAGTTGTCTGAAGATTTACCTCAAGACAAACCTAACTCTAGACTTATTCCTAAATTTAACGAGATTCCATTTTATGATGAGAGATTTTTTTAAAAAAAATATTTATTAACTAGTTAATAGAGTTGAAAGCTTATTTTTATTTCAACAAGGTTCCTTATCATCAAAAGATAGGACTTATCACACACAAACTTTATTATAGTGTACAAAATGGTGGTTTGAATTTCTAGACTTTAGAACTCGTATTGATATGTTTTTAATTATGTCTTGGCAATATTTGACACAATCATTAAATTTGGAGTTTATACAAAATAATTATGAAGAAATTTTATGTCGGGAGAGATAAATAATTAGATTGTTATTATTTTTTTTTGTTCAACCTTTTAAAATAACAAGAAATAAAATTATAAAGGAGACTCAACTTGTTGTTGTTTCATCTACTAATGTTTAAGAAGTCAAGAAAGCTTTCAGATTAGTACATCATGAGATGATAATTTCTAACAATTCTTTTAAATACTATGTTGAAGTTTCTTTATATATAAATGTTGAAGAATTGCAAGTCATTGGATGATAGTGAGGTCAAAGTTTGAAAAAAAAAGAAAGAGGATATGTTAAAGAACTATAAGTGGATTTGATGGGAACAAAAAGTAAAATATTAAAATAGATTTTTCTTTATAATGCACATATCATAAATTAAATTTTAAAGTTCATAAATAAAATATGTTATTTAATGAATATATAAGTATTTGTTTCTTTGAAGGGGAAAAATTCATTTCTTAATAGATAATTCAAGAGTAGAGGGAATTTCTTCAATATTCTTGGGATAATAATTTTTATTGTATTATTTCATTAATAACAAAGATTTTCAAGTTTTGAAGAGTTTAAGAAAAGTACAAAATGCAATTTGTTAAATCAAGCAACTTTTAATGCAATTATTAGATTGAGCTAAATTTTAACAAAAAATTTTAAAGATCCTATTTTATATTGTGTTAAAATCTCATAATGATAAAAAATTAAAAATAATTTTCAAATAAAACTTGAAAATTACCATACAAGATTATCATTATGGTTTTTTTTTCTATTTAGCTCAAGACTTTTTTATTTAATTAATATTTTATTATTTAGAAATCTTAATATTAGATAAATTTTAATTAAAAATTCTTTTCTATAAAAAATAATTTAGGTATAAAACTAATATAAATAAAAACATCTCAAGTTCAAACTATACAGACTTTTAATAAAATCCTAAAGAATTTTTTTTATAGCTAGGTTCTGTAACCTTAAAACCTTGAAAATGCTCACTGGTACCCATGCTAAACGGCGTCGTCAATGGCCAGCATAAAACATTTGTTTGATTTGTTGATTTACTGAACATTTCAACTGGATGACATTCAACGAATCCAAAGACAAACAAAACGCCACCACCTTCACTCGCTCATATTCCAACAGAATCTATACCGCCAGCCCATTTTCCATTCTATTATTTCTACAGCATTTAGGTACCTTTTGCTCTTTATCCACGTTAATGCCAATGACCATGCTTGCTTCATTGCTAAGGCAAAGGGCTCCCATCTTCCACGTGAAGTTAGGAGATCTAATCTTGAAAAGGGTTGTCTGTTGTGTCCCCTGATCAATCAGCTGACAGGATCTGACAATGATACCTGAATAAATAACAGAGAAAGACCCGACCTACTGTCTGAAGTCTGAACAGGCAAACCATTTTCTCATAATCCAGACAGTACGGTCAACAGTTCCAACCACTAAACAGTAAATAACTCCCAATCCATTTGAATCAGTATATGGTTAATGAAACAGTAATATGTCGCCAAGAACGTTGACGAACAAAGTATGAATGGCAAATCGATTAAGCAAACTAGTGGTGATGTGTTAGTTAAGAAATGATTGAATGGAGCAATTTATGCTCTGCATGTAGCCTTTAAACTAGATTCAATATCTGGATCAGCATTTACGCCACTCTTGAAGAACGTGAAACATGGCACCACAATTAGCAGAAGTGCACAGTGGATTACTTCCTTTATTTAGGCACACTCTCATGATATGCTTTTTGTTCCTGGTTGTACATTTGCCATGCAAAATAGCTCTAATGAATTTATTCTCAAGTGCAAGCCCCTTCAAGACCAGAGAAACCAAATCAATGATGGTTGTGGAAACAATGATATGATCTTTGATCACACAAGCAAGGCGTTTTTGGGAGAGCGAATTACTTTATTCTGAAAAAGGTATTGCATGGTAAGAACCAGAGAAAAGTAGTTACAGCAAACTCGGCTATTATGACTATCATTCATGAGAGTTAAGAGTTGATCATATCATCTCATTTTTAAAACGAAATCAAGGATGTTTCACATAGAGCAACACGATTTGAGCAGAAATAATGAAGAAAATAACTATTTGTAATCTCTCACATTTGAATGCAGTACTGATATCAATAAAAGGGATTGAACAGAGGCTTAGTGTTACTGCGTTAACACATTAGAATACAGACCATGCCTTTGATTCGATATGATGGATATGCAGCTACATTCACAAAGCACTCAAGGCATTAAAGAGAGTTCCTAGAGACATAGCAGATGGCAAATAAAAATCTAAAGAGCAATTGTCTGCAGAAGTTCTAATTTTGATTTGTCACAGTAGGCTAAGAGAAGACAGGATAATTTTACAGTAACATTTTAGATACATGCAACATGGAAATCATTGAGCATACCCAGTGCACTACTATCTACTCCACACATTTGTATGAGATCCACAGGATGCATGAGAAGGGAGCAATACATTGGGTATATAGAAATTGTTTTTATATGAAACACTTGGCAGTTTGTAGGTTGTCATGACTAATGAGTAAAGGATCTTCATCAACACCTAAATACGAGTTTTTTCCATGAATGTTTTACCAAGTCACGAAGCAATTTTTGAAAGATGTAATGCTCTGGACCAAATCTTAATAAATTGGAGACAAAACTGGAAGAGGCAAAAGCTTTATTCTTCCCTGGGATAATGTCAAGAGCAAGACACATCCTACAGATGAAGGAAAGAATTTCAGGGCTACGTTAATCAAATCAGTTTTGGATATTAGATCCAAAAACAATTCTTCCACCATGGGCCAGTTCATTTCAAACAAATATTACAAAAATGATAGTCATATTAGCTTCCAATTTTCGGGTCAAACCATAGCTACATTATTCAAGTACAATGCAATCAGGCTGCATCCTAATTTAGATATTCCTAACTATCTAGATTTTCACACATGAGCTAGAGTAAAGCTACCAATAAGCAAGTTACCTCAAGTGATCTATCTGCTCCACATTTTTACACAGGCTTTTGCAAGAGTGCAGTCAAGTAAACCTCCCCATTCTTCAAGCCACTAGAATCAGTTTTATTCCCAACTGCCCACTTTACTTTCTTGTAACCCAATTTCCCAATCAAAGGTCCAAAAACCTTATCAAGATCTACTCGTTTACTAAAGAAGTGATCAAACCACAAGTAGCCACCACCCCTCAACACTCTATCAACATCATAGAACAAAAACTCCATCATTGTCAAAGGCATCCACCTATTCACTGCGTGTCCACATCTGACCAGATCCACCACTCCATCAAAAACTGGCAACCTGTGCTGCAATGGCACATGAAGTGGCACTAAGCCCCTCATTGCCACCACTTCATTATTAGGCACATTGAAATTCATTGTTGTAGTGACAACAGTCACATTGTACTGCTTCATTCTAGCTGCAAAAGTACCAGTAGCACCACCGATATCAATGCCGAGTCTAATAACAGAATCGGCTGATTTTGCGACTTGTAGCAACTGCGGGATTGGGAGATCCAACTCAGTCTTATAGGTCATGAACTTGGAGATCTCATTATTTAGATCAAAACCAAGACTTGGGTTTTGCTTAGCTAGGCAAGAAAATGACCTGCAAGTAGGATACTTGTTCCATATTACATTGGAGTCGAGAAAAGAAGAAGGGAAAGGGTTACGAGGTAGAGAAGAGGGTGGTTTTGGTGGGGTTTTGGAGAAGCATCGACGGCGAGGGAGAGGGTGGCAGCCATGGAGGATTAAGGACTCAGCAAGAAGATCAGAGTCAAGAGGGCAAAGAGAATAAGGAGAGTAGCTCATGTACTTGTGTAGAAGATCAGGGTGATTATGGCAAGAAGAAGCTATAGGTGAGAGGTGTGAATAAAGGAGGAGATCTTGAGGGACGGAGGGTTTGGTAGTGGTGGGAGATGGGGTGGTGGAAGGTGGCTGGTGGCGCGTGAGGTGGCTGCTGGTGGCGCGTATGGTGTTGAGTTGGTGGAGAAGGTGGTCAGGTACTGGTTGTTGATCAGATGGGGGCTTGGGAGATTGAACGCGGGAGGAAAGATGGTAGAGGGAAAGGATGTTGGTGGCCACCATGGCTAGGACAAGTACTAAGTTCAAGCCCATGGTGAAACCCATGATCTTGCCTAGCGCTCCTGCTAGCTTCTCCTATGCCTTGGTGTGTTCTTGGAAGCACTTTGCTGCTGAAGTTAAGGTGGTTGACTGAGCGACTGACCAGCAATCCAAGTGGCAACAAGTAGAGATGATCTATTGCTTGCCTGTGATGGGTGGGAGATAAGCAAGGATGTGTTTGGCTTGTGATGATCCAATTTGTGGGCCCTCATGAGAATCTGCATATTCTTGTGTCCTGAAAATTGTTGGG
>Ga0325414_1000625_pt1 | contig 30064 bp, 8 predicted proteins | sample PopdelMetagenome_8_FD_206183 | JGI IMG/M metagenome (GOLD analysis project Ga0325414, IMG submission 206183) | Populus deltoides microbial communities from Bellville, Georgia, United States - Leaf-PdKOR-R3 | ecosystem: Host-associated > Plants > Phyllosphere > Phylloplane/Leaf | place: USA... | reverse complement strand
AAAGCTTGTTACATGGGTTAAGGAGAAAAGCTTAAGGGAATCAAGCATTGCACTATCTACATATCAGTATCTGCAACCCGAGTTACTAAGATCGTAGGGGTGTCTCAACACCCAATGCCCGAAGACCAACTGGTCTAGGAGTCATTAGCCGAAAGCTCGTTATATGGGTTAAAGATGCATTGTGTTTTAAGTTATATGTATATATATTGAAAAAAAAAAGAGACAAAAAAAGGAAAAAAAAGATAATAATCCCAACCCAAGGAAGTTAACCTTAAACATTAGAATAAAATATTGTTCTCTTCCAATAAAAGCCTCATCATCTATGTTTTCATACATTGAGCACATAAAAAGAAAGGTTTATTAATATTTTATTTAAGAGATATTGAGCAGATATATAAACTTAATGAGAGTTTGTTTATCTGGATAGATTAATGAAGTTGAATGATGAATGCCTTGCTTTGTGGAATTTGCAAATACTTTTTTCTATTTTAACGCTTTGATTACTAGGGACTAGTAATAAGCTGGTTGGGGGGTGTGATTAGTACTTAAAAATGCATTTTTATGAAGGTTTTATATCATCATTTTGCACTTGAAGTATCAATAACTCCTTAACTGGAGCATGTTTTATAATAACAAGTCTGATAATATAAGATACCTTTAATTTATGGTAAATGTTCATTTTAAATGCAGGCCTATCACATAAATCAAAGGATTGATTGATAAGTTTAACCACTGAAATTAAGAAGACAAAGAGAGGGCTAAATTTAGAAAAGAAATGCTGGTTGAATTCAAATTGGAACACCATTCAGTTATTGGATCATAACTAAAACTGTAGAACTTGGATTTAGGTCTGGTTTATATAGATAGAAAGCCAAGACATAGGCCTAATACTTTCATGAGAGTTCAAGATTCAAAATGACCGTTTTCAAGTTCAAATTGCAGCAACAACAAAGAAGTCGGAATCTGACCTGCAGCCTAGACACTGTTTAGTGTTCAGCCCATATCTCGAGTTCTAGAAATCCAAATGACCTCATTCTTATTTTGTTGGAAAGCGGAGACAATTCCCCAGAACTTTTATGAAGACTATCTGTTCAAATTCTGATGTTAGCAATGACGTTTTCTGCATACAAGAAGATATGGATGGTTACCAAGTCAAGAGGTGGCCACCCACTCAACAATTAGTCATCAAATCAATAGTTCCAAATTTTAGCCTATAAACCATGCATTTAGTCATCTTGGTTTTCAGATCAAGATCATGTTCTTGCTCTCTCTCTTTATATATTTGTAATGCTTAAGTTTTGCTTTCATTAATCTCTTGTTTATGCCTTTCATTTCCTTTATTATACTTATATAATCATGTTCTCCTCTTGTTTATCCATGTTTCTCTTATTCATAATATTCAGCTAAGTTTATGATGTCAAGGTGAAAAAGTTACACTAATGGTGTAAGAATAAGTATAGTATAAACTCAACATGGACTTTAATGTTTGATACTAATATGTTATATATTTATTATCGTACTCACTCTTAATACATTGCTTGTTAAATGGTTAATCTAGAGTTATGTTGAACAACCCTTGGTACAACAAATACTTGGCCCTTTCATAGCCCAACTGTATGGAATAACTGACACCTGTGCTATGAAAGGAATTTGATTTGTTGTAAACATAAGTTATCACCATGAATACCTGATAATATTTATAAGTATTGGCATTACTCGAATAAGATAATTAATGTAATCATACTAACAATTTATAATCTGAGTGGAACCTCCTTTGTGTGTTGTTTCCAGTCAAGTAATAAAAATAGTTTATACTATACTTATTTGAAATACCATTAGTGGATCCTCTAACTTTGACAATTATTTTATCTTTGTTTAAATCCTTACATTATTATCACATCTCAAAGCTTTCTTCAAATCTTTTCTTTTATTTATAATTTAATATAGTTCACCTCTCTGTAGTTCGACCCCGGTCTTGCTGGGTTATTTATTACTTCGATACTCTTACACTTTGGATAAGACATCAACTCTTTGATCGGGTCAGATATACCACTCTTTTGCTTGTAGAAATATATATATATATTATACTATAAACAGATTTGTTACTATTAGTTTCTTTGAATTTTAGTACATTTAAGTCTCATATAAATTATAGTCGTTAACATGTTTTCATTATGTAATAATGGATGGAAAATCTTCAAATTCAAAATGTTTTATCCACAAGCACTACACCAACATCAACCAATTCTCTAACTTCAAAAACCAACCCCGAATCAACCACCGCAGGATCCACCACGGATATAAAAGGTAAACAACCTCAAGTCCTTACATTAAGGGAAAAAATGCTGATGATAAAAAAAAGTTACAAATTTTGGATCACTTTACAAAACTTGATGTTGATCCTAAAAAAGTTACAAATGTAATTATTGTGAAAAACATTATGCATCTCATACTATTGTTAATGACACATGTAATATGTGAAGTCATTTAAAAGTGTGTAAAAAGTTTCCTTTTGTGGTTGATAGGAAACAAAAGGTTTTGATATTAGAACCTAAGATAAAGAACGGTGAATTGAGAGATCAAAATATGGGAACTCTTAAGGCAATAGGTTATAATTATGATGAATGTAGACAAGCACTAGCAAAGATGGTTATAATTGATGAGTTGCCTTTTAATTTTGTGGAGGGTCAGGGATTTAAATTGTTTGCTAGGACCATGCAACCTAGATTTGACATTCCTTCTCGTTTCACTATTATGAGACATTGTTTGAAACTTTATGTTGAAGAGAAGGATAAATTGAGGATAACTCTTAGGGGTCAACGATTGTGCTTAACAACAGATACATGGACATCAATCCAAAATATTAACTATATGTGTTTAACAACTCATTGGATTGATAATAAGTGGAATTTGCATTAAAAGAATCCTTAATTTTTATCAAGTTTCTGATCATATGGGTGAGATAATTGGTCAAGTTATTGAGAATTGTATGTTAGAGTGGGGGATTGATAAAGTTTTGATTGTTACAGTAGATAATGCAAGCTCTAATAATGTGACTATTTCATTTTTGAAAAATATGATGAAAGATTGGTCAACTAATATATTGTCAAATGAGCATTTGCATGTTAGATGTTGTGCACACATTGTAAACCTCATTGTGTGTGATGGCTTGAAAGAGATTAATGTTTCAACTGTTAAGATTTGAAATGCAATTAGGTCTGTGAGATCTTCACCATCGAGGCAACTTGCATTTAAGAAGTGTGTTGAAAAGTTGCATATAGAGTGTAAGAAATCACTGTGTTTAGATGTTGCAACTCGATGGAATTCAACTTATTTTATGCTAGAAGCTGCTGAAAAGTTTGAAAAGGTGTTTGTGAGGTTAGGTGAAAAAGAACCTAGATATATGATTTACCTTTTGGAGGTTGATTCAAAGGGGAATAAAAAAAAACATAGGACCACCTAATTTGGAGGATCGGGAAAATGCTAGAACTTTGGTGAAGTTCTTAAAGATGTTTTACATAATTACATTGAGATTTTCTTGCTCATCGCATGTCACATCAAATTCTTTCTTCAATAAAATTTGATTTACATGCATATGAACTTGTAGCAATTATATAAAAATAAAGATAATCTTTTAAGTGGAATGACGATGAATATGATGTTAAAGTTTCAGAAGTATTGGGGTTGTGAAGCAAATCAGAATTTTTTGTTATATGTGGCTAATGTCTTAGATTCATGTTTCAAGCAGAACTATGTGAAATTTTGTTGACTTGTATTATTAAGACAAAGCACAATTGCTAACAAATAAGGTGAAAGATACTTTGATGAGCTGGTATGAGTTTTATTTTAAAGTTGAAAAAAAATGCGTTGAAATTCAGGGATGATGTTGAAGTTTTTTAGGGGCAAAATTGTATTAAATTAAAAGTATAAGGTCAATTAGAGATGCAATTAAAACAAATCAAAAGTCAAGGAACTAAATTGAACTTTTGTTAAATCCCTAAATTAAAACCCTAAAAGCTAAAACGACGTATTTTGACCAAAACAACGTTGTTTTAACCATATGGCCTAGGCCGGACTTGTAACGCCCAACCCACATGACTGGGCTGGGGTTGGCCCAAACCCAATAAAGGAAAGAACATGTTGAGCCGTTAGTCAGCCCACCCGACTAAGTTGGGTTGGACCCATTCTAGCCTAACTTGGATGGTTGGGCCAGGTCCAACCCACATCAGAGAAAAAGAGAAAAGCCAGGTCTGTTAGGCCGCTTGTCAGCTGGACCCAACCTAATATATTTTTATAATAATATAATTATTTAATAATATAAAAATATTAAAAAAAAACAAAAAAGTACAAAATTTTCCAAAAATCCTTTAAAAAACATTTACATTATAAGATATAAATCAGATATTAAAATACATGGTTTTCTCCTAAACTTTTCTTAAAAAAATTTTGAAAATTTAAAACAAATTCAAAAAATCTTAAATTAATTTCCTCTATAGTTGAATCCTAAAAGTTTTTCAAGCATATTTTCATAAAAACAAATTTTAAAAATTACATATTTCTCATGTTTTAAAATGAAAAATGGATATCATAACCAGTTTATAATTGTTTGTTAGGGTTCGGCTAAAATATCAAAGATCCTTCATTAACTATTTTGTTTATTTTATATTTAAGTGTAGAATTTAGTTGTAGATTTTAATATTTAGGGATATAAAATTACATTGTAAAGTATACCCTCAAGTATTAAATATAAAATAAATGCGATTTTAAAATTTAAACTTTAAAACGATTCGGATTTAAACTAATAAAGTAGAGACTTTCTCACGAAGAGAGATCTACCTTGAACCATAGAAGAGACAACCGAAAAGAAACTTGACCTAGAAAAATAATTAAATAATAATGTAGTTTATCTTAGGTGGGGTGCACTAGAGGTGATGCGTCTTTTCCTTTCACAACAAATCTTTTACTCGGACTCTCGTAGACCTTAAGTTTTCTGGTAACTATAGTACTAGGTGGTGACTCTTGAACCTTATAATCATAACTTTATGATTACACCTCAAACCCCTTTACATACACCACTTACATGAGGCAAACCTGCCATTCTTGACGTCGCGCACACCCCACGACAGGATGGTGACTCCACTAGGGAACACCTTATTTGGTTGGATTAAACTTTGCTTGTTTGATTGTTTGGATATTTATTTTGGTCTGTTAAATTTTAGCTCATATTTTTACTACTTTAGCATGTATTTTTACTTCATGTTCATGCATAGGTACATCGAGTATGGATTAATGCCTTCATGCATTTTATTTTTTATGAATAAACCTATTTTTACGTTAAGTAGGGAGTACTGGTTTGCCTTATGACTTTCAGTCGGGGTTTATACTTGTGAATTATCCAACTATAAGCTAAGTATTTACTCGGTAATGGCAGTCACATTGTACCCCAACCATTCCTTGTAGCCCCCTATACTGCCTTCACAAAAGGTAGTCACTAAGCAACTCATAGGCCCTTTTGAAACCAGGTAATGAGCCTATCCTTTATGTAATGACCTAAAACATGCCTTTTGGATGCGAACTCCCTAATAATTCATTTTGCATCAAGACAGACCTTATCAATAATCCTGAAATCTGCAGTATTTGCTGAGCTAAAACCATGGCTTTTCTAAAAAGAGTCTGAGATGATTACACGATGTGCATTGACACATATTTGTGTCCATACGCATACATCCATTAATTGCAAATAACATACATACATGCACTAGGTTGAAATATATATTTTCAAAGAGTTCCAATTTGTTAAGTTTACAACACTTGACTGAGAAATATAGAAGATGAATAATGTCCTTATCGTGATGCTTATTTTCAAGAAGAATTGGAATCTCTGAAGGCTAGCCAGGCTCGTATCACTAGATTACTCGAGCAAGCACTTAGGAATACCTTTAGCGAAGGTCTTTCCAATAGACCTCTTGCTTTTGTTCCAGCTTAACTCGAGGAAAGGGTGGGAGAACAAGCTCAGGATCCCCAATAAAATCCAGGGTTTGTATAGTCAACGACATCAACACCAATCCCAGAAGTTGTAGATGCATTCGCCAATGAATTCCACAAGACAAAGTCATCTGAAAACATTGATCAAGATAAGATGGCAGCATTGGAAGCCATAATAAGGGCTATTAAAGGGTAGACTTGTGTGACTGAGGACAGGTCGCAGAAATGTGTTTGGTCTTAAATGTGGTTGTACCAAAGAAGTTCTGTGTTCCCAACTTTATTTCCTGAAGGCTATATAGATCAGTTAAGGGAGATGTTGCTTGAAATAGTCCATGATAATAGGTGATGATTTAGTGAACTACCTTAATAGTTAAGAGTAACACCACACTTAAGGAGTATGGTCTAATTAGAAGGCATCTTTGTGACTAAAGAGTCGTTTACTCTTTGAAAGTTGATTATAATACCTGATGAGAATATTGCCAAATAAATGCATTTCAATGAGTGCTAAAAGGATGCACACAATCAGATCAACTAGGAGTAATTTGAAATTGTCTTTGGCGATAAAGGAATTGATGAAGTCTTTTAAAAAATGAGAAAATATAGCATTGCTTCTCCATTAAAGTAGATGAGGAACGCGCGATGACACACAAATACTACGCATGGGGGCAATGCCATAATTCTCTCAGATCTTTCAATGAAATAGAATGCATATAACAATAAAGTTAGGAGGCTGTGACATGATCGAAATACAGTTAATCCTTTCAAATTGATCATCAAAATAGAAAGCCTCTCGTAATGCAAACAAGGGGTAACATACATTATGAAAATCCTAGGCTATAGGCTTATATTTGAGAAGAGATTTGCATATTGCAATCTATTGTGATCCAAGCAACACTAAAAGATCTGTTAAAGGTTCCAGTTGGTGCATTAACAATATTTAGAGCTAGGAAGTTCAAATAAGCTTCTAATGGACTTTTTCAAGACACATGAGATAAGGTGAACATCAGGAAGATATTAAATAATAAAGTACATGTCATGATTAATTTAATTCATGTTCAAAAAGGGCTTGTAGGTGGGCATTCCGATATTAAAAAAATTAGAATAAAAAGATTGAAATATTCCAGTTTTGACATTTGGCTACTATTTTAGTCATAATTAGAGCTAAATTTATTTTTTATGTGATTGTAGTTGTATTAGAAAGTAAACATTCATATTTTTTTAGTGATATATGTCACGCCTTCTAATTCATTAAAATGAGAGAAAAGAATGTGTTTGAAGTTGAACTTTGATTCTACCAGCAAATTACAAAAATGACTTAGTCTTATTTAAAGTAGTTGGGCTATTGTTTTATTTATATTTTAGTTATTATTAGACCTTTTAAAGGTATGAAGGCCTTTATTTAAATTTGGGTTTATTGGATTATTATTATTTGTTAGGTTTATCCATATTCATTAGGGATGTCCTATTAAACTTAGAGTTTTTTCTAGTATAATACTCTTTTGTAGAGATTTTTTAAAGAGGGACTATTTTTAATAAAAAAAAATAGACATTCTTGCTATCTTTTGTATGGTTGAGTGATTCTCATATTAAGTTCTTGATTGAACTTGCAAACTCTTTCAATGATTGATCAACTTTATTATGATTTTATACTACTCATTTGCATCTCTTTATAGGTATAGGGTAGGAGTGATCATTGCGTATAACTTTGGTTTTCCAAGGCAAGTTCTTGTTGGGTCAAGTTGTAAATCATTCAAATATGATATTAGCATATCTTGGAAGGTGATCACATCAAAAACTCAATAGGTTTGAAGAGTCAACAAACCAAACAGGGCAGAAATGATAAGTTTTGCCATCATTGAAAACGATGGACTGCCAAACAATGGGAACCTATATTTCAAACCAAGAATCTCAAGTTTAACCCTGAAATTAGGAAGAAGAGTTAACCTTATCTTTAGGAATCTTAATTTTTAACCCTATCATCACGAAGCATCAGTTTTAACCCTCCGATCATGAAAAGAAAAACCCTGCCATCATGAAGTTTCAAACTTAACCATCAATTAGGACATCTTAGGACAAATCATATAGTGAGGTAAGTAATTCTAAACCATGAGGTAGGTCACCTTTCTAAACGACTAGATTTTTATTTTTTTCATAACCAAGTAGGTTATCCATTACAATGAAACCATCTTGAAAATTATTTATATTTTCATAAACAAATAGGTCACCCTTTTAATAAAACCATCTTGAAAAAAAAATTATATTTTTCACAACCGGGCATATCACTTGAAACAATCTTGAAAAAGATTTATATTTTTCATAACTTAGTATGCAACATAAGACCTTGAAATTTTTTCATATTTTTCACACCAAGTAGATAGATCACTTGTTACATTTAGATCATTTTGAAAAAATTTCATATTTCTCAAACCATCTTAGGTAGGTCACCCATTATAATAAGACTATCTTGAATAGGTCACCCATTACAATAAAACCATTCTAAAAGACTTAAAATCATATGGTTTTTTTAGGATGTCAAATATGTTTTTTGGAATTTAAAGTGATCTCCAAAGATGTTTGGTCCATTTGTTGAACTTAATGTTGTCAGATCCCTTTCGTTTAAAACATATAGTTTATGAGAACGTTGGATCTCTCTGTTGAACTTAAAGGTGTCCAATCCTTTTCATATCAAACATGAATTTCTAATGGTGTCGAATCCCTCTATTAAAATTTAAGGTGTTGTATTTCTTTCGTTTCAAACATATATCTCCGAGGGTGTCAGATTCATTTTTTGAAATTTAAAGGTGTTGGTTCCCTTTCTTTCCAACTATGTGATTTTCAAGGGTGCTGGATCTCTCTTTTGAATTTAGGTGTCAGATCCTTTTTATTTCAAATATGTGATATTCAAGGGTGTGGGATTCTTCTGTTGAACTTAAAGGCGTTTGATCCCTTTTGTTTTCAACATATAATTTTCAAAAATATTTGACCTTTCCTTCGGAAGGATCCCTTGACCATTTCAAGACTTTTCATTGATAAGCTTGACATTAGGACCATGTCAAAACACTTCTTTTCTTTACAAGCTTCATACACAAAGATTTTTGCAAGGCTTTATACCGTAAGTATTATAAAGAGAGGACAACTATCATAACCCAAATCTTAACCTTCTTTTTTATATATATTTTTTAAAAAATAGAAAATTCAAAAAAAAAGGTGTCTTTTAAATATTTAATCATTTCTTTATTTTTATCATTTTTATTTAATTTGTGTGTGAAGCTTAGAAAGGAAAAATCATAAAAATACAAAATAAAATAAAATAAAATATAAAAAACAAAAAAATATTTGGGTAAAAAATTGGACCACTAATTGAATTTCACAAATCAGATATTAAGTTTAGGAAGATTGGTTAAATATAAAAATGGTTTGGGTTGGAATTGAAAACTTATTGGAAAAGAAATGAAAGAAAAAGAACTTAATTTGGCTAAGATAAATAAATATATATTAAAAAGCCAATGATGAATTTGAAATGCATGGCCAAATTTAAAAGTCAATCAAGAACTTAATGGAAGAGAAAAATCCAAATTAAGAGTTAGATTAGTCAAAATTTATAATATAAGGAACCAAGGATGAATTTATAACAAGTGGTTAAATCTGATGTCCAAATTGATTCAATTAAGGACACAATTGAAAATAAAAAGTGATTTTAAAATTTTGGGAAACCAATGACTAATTTGAAATTGGAAAGATCAATTAATTCAATTTAGAGTTTAATTGAAATAAATTCCAAGATTAAATATCTTAAATTAATAAGATTGAAAAATCCAAAAGCAAGGGATTGTAATGAAAATGATGAAATATTTTAGGGACCTTTATTTTAATCTAATTCATAATCCCAGTCCATTTGTTTTCAAATGACTTAATTCGATCAAATTTAGTCCAATTATTTTGTCTAAATGATTCAATTTAGTCTCACTTAATTGATATTGAGTCCACTTGAATCAAGCAATCCTAGTAATTAAACCTAGATTCCATTCCCCCAATTCTAGCTCTCAATCCTAAAACATAGTCATATTCATTCAAATTCATTCAATAATTCAAAATATAGATTTTTTTCGGTTACAATCCCAACTCCTTAATCCCAGAATTTCAGCCTAAATCTGCAATCAATTCCCCAAATTAAGTTCCAATAGTCATTCTCATGATCTTAGCATTTTCTCTCTAAAGCAATGTCATTGCTTTCGAAAAGAATAGAGCTCCACAAGAACACCAAAGGAAAAAAAAACACAGAGAAAAAAGTACGTTAGAAGATCCCAATTTTCTAGGAAGCTCATCCTAGCTAAACCCAGGAAAAAAAATATTTCCAGTCTTCATTCATATCTACAAACTACAATCTAAAAGTCCCACAGCTACTGCAACCTACAAACACTAATGCATATATAATCTTCAACTAGATTCAACCCAGAAGAAACTCATCATCTAAACATCCTTCCCCTTGACCATTTTGCTTCACTATAATATCATTAGAAGCCATGCAATTCCTCTAACATATCATCAAGCTTAGGGATAAGATGTCTATACTTTACTGTAATATTGTTGACAATATAATAATAAACACACATCCTCTAAATTTCATCATTTTTATATATAAGTAGCACTAGAACAGAATATGGACTTATGCTTTCTCTAATGTACCCCTTTGATATTAGCTCATTTACTTGTCTTTAAAGTTCATTTGTCTCATCGAGATTACTTTGATATGCTACTTAGTTAGGAATGATAGCTCTAAGTTTGATATTCAATTTCTCTTATTGGTGCAAAACACTAATAATCTTTTCAGGGAGCACTTTTTTAAATTCTTGTAATAAAGATATAATCATGCTAAGAAGACAAGGATTAAGTTTTTCAATGTTAAATAAGTCTTTTTGTATAAAAGTTCAATCATTACCTTGTTAAAATAAAAAAACATTTTTGATCTCTCTCCTTTTCACATAAAAACTTATATGTTTTTTTATTTTTTTCCACATTTTCTTCTTTTCTCGCTCTTTTTTATACTCTCCTCATGTTTTACCTTCATTATCAGTCAAAAATATTTCTTTCTCTCTTTTATGAATTTATTATTTTTCTCTCTAAACTCATGGCTTACTTGCATTTTCACTCCCCCTAGCATCACCTTCTCTTTTTAACTGTAATTGGTCTTCATAGACTTGTTTAGGTGATAATGGTACAAGTGTGATGTATTTTCCATCTTTTACAATGGTATACATATTTCTAAGCCCATCATATATTTCCCTCATACTAAACTACAATGGATACTTTAATAATAAGTGACTCACATGTATAGAAACCACATCACACAAAATCTTATCAGAATACTTTCCAATAAAAAATGACACCAAGACTTGTTTTGTAATCTTTACGTCATCATATTCATTCAACCATTAAAGCCTATAAGGTCTATGACACTTAATAGTTTTTAGATTTAATTTTCTAACAAGCATAATATTAGCAACATTAGCATAACTTTCATTATATTTAATCATACGATATACCTTGTTATTGATATGACATCTCATATGGAAGACATTCTCCCTTATTACTCCACATCACCTTCCTTGGTTTGAACATTAAGTAATAATTTGCCCTCAACCAGATACTCTACATCCCTATCATTACAATCCTCAAGTGGTGATATGTCATCATCTTCAGATTCATCACTTTTGGATTCAATCTTTCTATGATATCACAAAATCATGGCTTGCTTGTTTGTACATTGCAAAGCTTTGTGTCCAACTCTCAAACACCTGAAACACTTAATATCATAGTTATGAGTAGGTTGAGTTTTAGTTTTACCTTTAAAATCAGCAACGGCTTCCTTTTTAACCTATAAAGTTTTGGATTTTACGTTAACAATAGGTTTTGGTTAGGGAGACTCCTCTCTCTTATAATTTGGCCTCCATGATGAAAAAGAACTCAAATTATTGATTTGCCATGTACTGCCTTTGCATTTTAGCTGCCTTTCCATCTTTGTAGCCACATGCATCATATCCTCTAACTTAACATAATATTGTACTTCAATAATGTTGGCAATATCCGATTTAACCCATTTAAAAATCTTAACATTGTAGTTTCTTTATAGGCACTATATAAGCCCTAATCATAGTAATATCCACCTCTTTATGATAATTCTCTATACTCGTAGATCCCTACGCCCGACTTTGCAACCTCTATTAGAACTCTTAGTAATAGTGTCTCAAACCAAATCTCTTTTTCATGATTGTTTTCATCTTCTCCCAAGTATATATGGGTCTTTCATAGTTTCTCCTCCTACCTAAAACAAGTTGATCTTACCAAATTATACCATAATTAAGTTTACCAAATGATAATGAGTTTAGTTTTTCCTCCCCTAAATAGTTAAGGCAATAAAAATTCAACTCAATCCTTTTATCCCACTCTAAATAAGCTTCAGGATCATTTTTACATTAGAACATTAAAATTTTCATCTTAATACTTTTCAAGTTTTATCCAAACTATGGCATTACCCAAAATCTTGAATTTCACCCTTATGGTCAAACTAATCACCTTAATGAAAACCATTAACCTTTTGATTTCACCCTTATGCCAAGTGATTATATCTCTCCTTCAGTGGTGATGAATCATTTTTGAAAGACATTATTAAAATCTAAAAAAACACATTAGTGGCAAGAATAATATGTCCTCACACACTTTCTCACATATCTATACTTTAATAGTTGTCACTCATCTTGTTTCACTTAAATATGACTTTTCACGATAATATGCTCACCTTTTTGCCTTTTACCTCTTGTACTTATCTTTTTCAGCTCCTTAAGAAACTAATCTTAAACAACCAAAGATAAATAGCTTAGTAACAAAATCCTTAGTATTTTAGACTCAAAAAGCAAGAAAATAACCAAAAACTACAAATAAAATGAATTACAAACACAAAAATACTAAAGATTACTAATCAGGTACAAATATTCTATGAAGATGGAAAAAGAAATAAATAAGCATGAAAACTAATGTAATATGACTCAATTAACCGAAAAATATCTTTAGACTACTAACATGACCAAATATGATAGTAGAAAACAAAGAAAATATGTTAACCCAAACTGACCCAATATGATTTATTTTGTAATTTCAAAATTACCCAAACCTTAATATGTCCAAATAAACCTAAAATCATGATTTGAAACTAAGAAACTAAAAACCTAAAGAATAGCATATTGTAGGTGTATATCTCTTAGTTTTTCAATCTTTTGGTGATTTTAATTTGCAGTTGATTTGATCCGACGATGGACAAAAGAGATATAGCTGTCAGAGCGCCGATCCTCTTTTATGTTCTCTTTAGCCTTATTTACTTAACATTATAGAAATGCATAAATAGAAAGGGGTTGTTTCTATTTATTTACAAAAATATCACTACTTAGTTTATGTGTCATTTTCTGTATTTTTATCTAACCTTCAGTACCCTCTCAAGACCTTATCAAACTCTGATTAACCTAAACATTTAACCCAAGATAGAACAATAGGTCTAGGGACTCCTCATAAAATTTCATTTTGATTCAACAATCATATTGAAATATATGTTAAATATCATAAAATTAGACAATAAGTAATTTTACGCCAAAAATCCAAGTTTTGTGTACTATTTTATTTACTTAAATCATCATAATTTCTAAACTAATTCATTGGAGACTATTGTCCATGATCATCATAAATTTTTCCTCAAAATTCTTATCATTTTCTATCAAATAGCATGATTGTATGCATTGTTTACATCGACTATCAAAGGTTTTCACGCGTAAGGTCACACATTAATTTATTTAGAATTCTCTTCTATATTTTCTCTAAATATTTACACTCCAAATTTATAAAAATTCTTCCTTTAAAATAATTATTTTACCTGATCGGGAAGTTTACACAATTTATCACTAATTAAAATTTTGTGTATTGATTTTATTACTTTATTTCATCTATAACAATTTTCCTTCTTCATTATCATTTATCAACGAAATTTACAATTTTAGCATTGATCTATTTGTTTTAAGTAGGAGGTTTACATATTTTTCCAGTTTAGCTTTTTATACGATTATTTATCTAGTTCAATCTCACGTAGTCTATATTTATCATTATCATGGTTCATCATTTCATTTATTTTTTCACAAAGCCCATGATAATATCCTTTACACTATTTTTTACTCTATTTCAGAAGGATTTAAGGTCTGTACTTTACCTTGATTTATTACTTTCAAATGGAAACTTTTACAATTTAATGAAATTTTGGCAGTGTCTCCTCTAAATTTAAATAAACCTAAGTGTCGACATCAACAATTTACAAATATTCCAAACCAATCCATGGTCTTACCATCCTGGACCTTTACCATTACATTACTAGTCATGAATAGAATTCAACAATAGTATAACAAATCATATACACCTTTATTTTATTTCATTCATCCCTAGTTAACACTTTAACACTAATACACCATTTTATTCTATTAGTCAGCATTCGATTCCATCTAATAACTCAATAATAACCAAGCAAGTCAGTTGCACTAGTACTACCAGCTCCATTCCTTGCAGTTTAGTCAATCAAGTATCCTAACAATCAATTACATTGACATCACTAACTCCACTCAGGATAGCTAGTTAATTAAATATTCTAGTAGTCAATTACATTGACATCACTAGCTAAACTCTGGATGATTAGTCAATTAAATATTCTAGCAGTCAATTACATTGACGCCACTAGCTCAAATCTAGACAGCTAGTTAAATTAAATATGTCAGTCATCAATCTCGTTGATGCCACTAGCCCTAACTAGGTCAGCTAATCAACTTAAATATGTCGGTCATCAACCTTGTTGATACCACAAGCCGCAAAAAAGTCGATTAGTCAAATTAAATGTCGATCATCAACCTGTTGATGCCACTAGCTCCAAATAGGTCGTCTAGTCAGATTAAATATGTCAGATATCAACCTTGTTGATGCCACTAACCCTAAACGAGTTGGATAGTCAAATTAAATATAGTCATAGTAAATTTTGATTTACATTCCTTTTATTGTTATGGTTGATCACAAAACACACACACACACACATAAAACACTAATTTCCAGCCCCGTATGCATATTTGCATCACAATTGTTTTTTCTACTCGTAGGCAACATTCATACAATAATAATATTTCTCTTACCCGTAGGCAATATTCACATAACAATTTTTTTCTACCTGTAGCCGACATTCATACACTAATAATATTTCGCCTACCCATAGGCAATATTGCTTCTCATGTCTATAGGCAATATTTTTCATGATACATAGTTGTACAAAATACATATAATTTCTATTGTATTCTAGCATTAAAAAATTTTAAAAATTAAAAAAGCAAGGGGCAACCCTTAGCTTAAACTCCTAGTGCACATCTCTTGCCATAACATGTCCTTTTCTGGTTTTTGCTTCTTACACACTCTAATAGTATAAATTCAATACCTTGTTGATCATCAAATACACATACTCAATCCATTAATAAATGTTAACATCACCAATCACAAATTCAACCATATAAATTTTTATTTATTCCAACATTCCCATTAATATTCAACCATATTTCAAACATCAATTAATATTACAACCCGTAGGTCAATATCCATGCCATCAGTTAAGTTTTTACTTAAAGCTTTTATATCCCCAATATGCAAATTTCATGTTTAATACATCATAACTGATACGATTCAAATAAGGTCAGATTCAGATTTTGGCATAAAATTTTTATTGTCCAGTTTTACGTTATTGAGCATAACTCTAAATCCAACCGTTGGATCAAGTTGAAATTTGACATGAAGATTTTAGAGATATTAGTCTATATTGGGGTAAAGTTTTAGAATTATTGGAGTTTGGGAAGAATATGCGATATAATTCATAACATGTTGTCTGAATTTTGTTATTTACTTCCTTTTGACTTATGAACTTCCTTTTGACTTATGAACTTCCAATTGGGCAAGGATTCTTTTCCTACAAGGATATGGCAGCTTGTTTTGGGAATCTCCTAATTCTACAAGGATCTTTAATGGGCTGCAATATAGTTTCCAAGTGTGACAAGGATTCATAAATGTTTTGGAATCCTTTTCTTACAAGGATTCCTTATTCATTCTAGCTACAACAAGAAAAGAAGACTTTAGAATTAATTCTATCTTCAGATCAGATTTCCTAGTCTATTTGAAACTTCTAAAGGGTGACAAATCTGATTCTAGCATATTTAGGATAGCAATTTTCAAATTTTTATTATTTTCTTGTTAGTCTTTGGGTTATTATTACTTATTTGGATCAATTGTAAGTGGGCATCATATAAGTTCACCTAAAGGGGGTCTATTAGGGTTTATTTAAGTCTAGAGTTAGTATAAATAAAGGCATAACCAGACATGTAAGTTAGACAATTTAAATTAATAAAACTTTTTATTTGTTGCATTTGTTGTGTGTTGGTGGGATAATCTCCCTTTCTTGGTTCTCTAAAGAATTGAAAACGACTTATTGAAGAACAACTGGCTTCGTGATGTCATCCTTATACTTCTCATTCACGAATCAATATTCGTTGGGTAGGGGTTTTCTGTTTCCAATAGTGCTGGTGCCTAGGTACAAGTTATCTTTGTGTCACACTCCTATCAAACCTGATTTATTTAACTTTCCGGGAATTGGTGTCTTTGTGTGTGGGTTATGTGACCACGTGATCACGAGGTTCGCATCAACAACCCAATAATTAATATTTACCATATCAATTTAGAATTTTAACATAGAATTTTCTATTTTTTTTAAACACCAATACTCGTTTCATCATACACATGGTGGACATTCCAAAATAATTCACCATTCATATATAAACTCACATACCTAAATTCCTTAAACAACATACATGACCAGCCCTAAACGCCTTGTTCTTCCATATCCATATATCCCAATTTCCATCAACACATATCATCCTTCGTTATACATTTCACGAACCACAAACATAAACATAAATCATTTATCCCATGAACTCATCATAAAATCTTAATTTAAAATACATTGGAGATTTAACTACAACTAGATATGATACTTAAATTCATTTCAACCACAATCAATACATCAACTTATGCTAACTACCTACAAACAAAGCAAGCATTCACTTAATTCTATAATTTCTTATTTCCATCCCAATATGGTCGGCCCTACACTCAACAAAATACCAAGTTTTCTTCTTCATAATTTGTCTCAAATGCCTTTAATTAACACCAACTATATACTTCATAAATCACAACCTAATAATACAAGAATTAAACATTGTAACCATATGATCACAACATTCCTTCAACAAATACATGCATCATTCAATCATATTCAATTTCAATGTTTAATTCCATTCTAATTATCATATGAATCATGATATAATGCATAATTACACACAATGATAAGCATTAACTCATTCAACTATGTGGCACTTTCAACAAAACATTTCAACTTAGATCATAAGCAAAATACATTAATCTTCTCATCATCATTAAACCCATTAAAATTGTCCTTAGGTCCAAAACATGTTTTTTTTGTTTTAAACACACCAATTTTTCATTCAATATTTCTCAAACCAAACTTAAAATATTATTATGTAAACTTAATATTTAATTAATCCCATGTGAGGTTATACATCATCATGCTTAGCATAACATATCTGCAATTCAGATAAATCCAAGAATTAAATATCCCTATATTGGAACAAAACTGGACTAACCTAAAAATTACAGATCTACTGTTCTGGAAGAATAATTTCTAAACAGAGTGTTTGTTTCTGATCTTTTCCATTTAGAATTTAGAACACATGTTGATGTACAACATATCTAAATGCCAGCCCAATCCAATGATGGATGAAGGATAAAATGGTCGACGACAAAGACTTTCTAGAAAAGAGTATTTCTTCTATAATTTTTGTACTGACAATATCTCTTAAACTAAGACTTATATACAAAATCCATCTGGTGAGAATGTGGAAGACATTGAGAAGAAAAACATAACCAAAACTCATCTTAATCTAACTATGGATGGCGGACATATGGCTGTCAAAGTTTCTATTATCATTGTGTTTTCTCTCTAGCTTTTCTCTAACTCTCTCTTTATATGATTTCTTTATATGATTTCTTAAGCTATGTGTTTAAATGTTTGGATGACTTCATCACTAAGTCACTCTTGCAACATCAAAAAAAACCAAACTCTCATGGTGTTTCTCTAAGGGGAAGATGAGATGAAAGAATGGAGAAAAGAAAAGGTATTTTCTCTTTTTATTATCGTCAGCTCCTCTATTTAAATGGAGCTGACATTTTTTTTAAGTATAGTGACCACAATGCCCTTCCCACTTTTTCCAGATATTATTTCTCGGCTAATGGTAATTTTGTATAGCTTTCTCAAATTTGGATTGACTTAAAAGTTTTACCCAAGGTAGGAAAATATACGAGACTCTTCATAAAATTTCAGCCCAATCTAACAATCAAATTGAGAGATATGATTGATACCGTAAATTTACACCAAAAATCTGAATTTTGCGCATAACTTTCAGTCAAAATAGCGCGATTGTATGTGATGCTTATATCGGCAATCAACATTTTTCATGCGTATAATCACACATCATTTTATTTAAAATTCAAATATATTATTATTATTATTATTGTATAACTATTTTCACCCCAATTCATAAAAAAAAACTTCCTCTACATAATTATTTAACTCAATTGGGGAATTTACACGATTCATCAATAGGTTACATTTTGCATACCAATTTATTACTTTATTTCATCTAAAATATAAGTTGAATTTTTAAAAGTTTTTATCCCCATCTTTAACAATTTTCCTTCTTAATTATCATTTCTCTATAAAATTGTTTTACCATTTTTAGCACTGATTTACCAATTTTAGACCAATGGCTTACAATAGCATAAAAGAAAAAAAGCAAAATATAAGTAAACAAGTATTTTAGCAAATAAGCAAGCAGGATCATAATTTTCAGGAGTAGGGGTAGGTTTTAAACTCGAGGTGCCATGCACGTATTAAACGCATGATAAAACATTGACATAGATATAACCACTATACAAAGTCACATGAAATATCATCATAGGACATCATTTCTCAATTAATTTTTATTTAATTATATTGTGTCTATAATGCAATGCAAGCAAAAGGCTTACATGGAGAAAACATATATAACACTACAAATTCACAAAAAAAAAAACAAAACAAAACAAAATAGCAAAAAAGTAATGAAAACAATAAAATATGAAAAACACAAAACATAATGATCTAAAAACATAAATGCAGGAAAAAAACATTGACACATGAGTGCAAACTGCAATAATCATGTATATAGTCAAATACAACAAATTCAAACAAATATTAAAAAAAAAGATTTTAACACTAAAAATAAATTAAATTGATCCAAGTGTAAAATAAAAGTAAAAACCATGCATCAACCAAGGTTTTTATGTTTCGAACCAAAGCTATGACTTTGAAAATTCAGGATTGAGTGATTTATATGCTAAGAAGCTTAATTCTACATCAAGAAAATCCAAATAAATAGCTTCAAATTCGTAGCTCACATATAAAATTCAAATTTCCTAAATTTCAATGATTACGTAGCAATAAATTGGTCAATTTAAAATTTGAGATCTTCAACTAAAAAAATATGATTCTTAACATGTATACTAAAACTAATACAATATTACACTCATGTACAAGTTTGTTCAAATTTATTTCTCTTTTTGCTCTCTCCTTCGTGTTGTTGTTGTCACGGTGTAGTCATCATCTTTATGGTTGAAGAGCGGGAAAGAAGATTGGATGAGCACGTGTGAAGCCCTATTGCTAATTAGATAAGGCTGGTTCGGTGGTTTAGGAGTACCTAACAAATAATTCTAGCTCAATTACACTATGTTTTCTTTGTTTTTTCCTTTCAATAAAAAGAAAATATAATTAGAAAATAAATCATAAAAAAGATAGGCAGTAGCCTTGCAAAATCAATTGAAGTGTAGGATACCAAATCTCAAATCTTAAAAAAAGTTATCAGTTTTATCTACCATGCATGAAAGAACATAAGTGTTTTAAAAAAGAAAAAAAATTAAAGGTGTTGAAATGTCAAAGCAAGAAATAAATAAAGCTATCAAGGAAAACAATGAAAACTAGAAATGAAAGATAAATTATATTGAAATTGCATATATAAAGTTGACCATTATTTACGATAACTATATGGCCCTTTATATATTGATATATAGTTTGAATCTTTATTTAAATTTGTAACTTTAATCCTATACAAATATTGATATTAAATAAGAAGACTTTATAAAATTCTAATAAAAACTAAGCTTCTCCTTTAATGATCCTCATGTGAAATCTAAGCTAATTTGTGACTTTTAATTAGTTATTTTGTTGAGAACTCCCACTCTAAATGGAATTAAGTTTTATAGTTCTTTGCGTGCATTCAAAATTTTATGATTGATCATGAATCCTGGTTATATAGTTGACTTGTTTCTTCAAACTTTTCAATTAATCAGGACTCTTTTGATGCAGCTGATTCCACTATACTTGATTGATTTTAATTTTTTTTCTTGTTTAAACATGAATAATTATTGTTTTTATTTGATTAAAATATAAATGTTTATTTTTATAGGTTGTTTTTTTTATCGTTGTTTCAATGTGACTTGGTAATTGGATCGATTATGGTAGTGATAGTTAGAATAATTGTTTGGCATAAAGGGTGTTCAAGTAATCCAAAGAATATTTTGTTTGGTTTTAGGTGAGATAGGGGTCATATAGGTATATTTGATTTGTATTTAAAAAAAGTCATAAAATAGGATTAGGATATGGAAAAAATGATAATGATACTTATAAATGGCGCAGCATTAATATTGTTCTTCTTGCATTTTGTTTTTTTTTTCTATTTTTTCACTATTTCTAATTTTTAATTTTTTTGGTATTCACTATTGCTCATCATTTTTTATTAATTTCTCAACTCACACTCATTTTTTTACACCTACTCCTAATCAAGATAAAATATATAAACATATCAAAAATATAAAAAAAAAAGTTAAGAAAATAGCCAAGTTTGAAAATTGGAGAAATTTTATTAAAAATATATTATTACTTTTTAGAGTTTTTGTACTTTTAATAAATGTTTAAAAAATTGAAAATAAAATATGAGTTATTATAATTATAATTTTTTTTAGAATAGTTTAAAAATAGAGATGAGATTGGTCTTGAAGGTCTCCGATAATCAAATGTAGACAACACGTCACTTCATCAAATAACATATTATCCTCTTTATTTCTTAAATTTAATAATACAAATTTAGCAAACTTGTTTAACCATAAGAATTAAATTCTTAGATAATATGTAGTTAATATTTCAAAATAAAAAAGATGGAGATAGATATCATAAACGTGTTTAGTTAAGGAAATAGATATAAATACATAGAAGTAAATTTATTATTTAGATAAATATAAAGTAATATATAGAAGGAAATAGATATGAATTTTTTTATTATTTCAAAATAGAAGGTATAGAGATAACATATTTCTATTAAAAAAATGTATATTATTTTTATTTATAATATATCCTTGCAAAAAATTCTAAATTCTAAAGTTATTCAATATTTTTGAGTAAATATTTTTTTAGGTATAGATCTTTTTATGTTTTATTATATATTTTTTATTTTTTTTATTATTAACGTTGGATGTTCGGGTCAGCTTGCATGTATCTCGACTAATTCTACGAGTTCTAAAATTAACGACCATATAAACTTCCAGTGACTATTATATTATTCATCATCATATCCTATAAATCACCATCTAACATGATTATATTTTAGTTTTTAGTTTTGATTTATCTTCCTCATTGTAATTTTAAGAGTAACCAAAAATCATAGAACTTGTTTATATATAATTAATTAATCTTATATCAAATTCATTTACTTATTTTTCCATAAATATGAATATCTAACAAATTAAATTTTAAATTAAGTTAATAATTAAAATTGGCGTTTTCTCCGGCCAGAACAACTACATATAAACCCCCAAATTCAAATATCATTCTCATTTGTCATTTTGAAGAAGCAAAATTGAAGAACCCTTGCGTTTATAGTAACAATGGCGCTTTCCTCTGCTTTTCGAGAACGACTGGAGCAAATGGAAAGCAACAGAAATCAACGTCTCTCTCATCTCCAGGTCACTCCCAATCTTAAACCCTAATTAACCTTAACTTTCTGTTTGGTTTCCGAGAAAAAAAAAACAAGAAAAAAAATGGTTGCAGGCAGAGAAAGAATTGCAAACGAGCAAGTCTCAGGTGTTAGCATCGAAGTTGGTAAATATTCGGTCCATTGAACAAAGGTGTTTGGTTCTTGTCCACAAAATTGCATTTCAGAACTTCAAAATCTTGGTTCTTAAATCGGAAATCGAGAGCCTCGATGCTAAATACGATCCCGATTCACAAGAATTCAGGTAAAGATGATAGCAATTAATTTCGTTTGTTTATATTTTAAAATGTAAGAATTGAACTGAATTTGGATTCGGTTTTAGGGTTTTGAAGAGTGAAGTGGAGGAGATGCAGGAAAAGGAGAAGGAGAAGGAGAGGTTTTATCAAGTAAAAGGTCTTGATATGAAGGCTTTTAGCGAAAATGTGGATAAGTTTGTTAAGGAATCTCATATTCAAGTGAATGAGTTACGGAATCGTGTGAATGAGGTAAGGATTCAAGTAGTATTTTGATTTGCTAAGGATTCAAGTCACGGAATCATCTTTATTTTAGTTTCGATTTGATGTTTCTTTGATCAGCTTAACTCAATATTCATAAAACTTCAAGGGAACAATGGGTTCTTGAGCAATTCTGAGATAGCTGAAGCAGAGATGAGAAAATCGCAACTTTTTGCTGTAAAGGAGAATTTGGACACAAGTTTGGCTTCGAACTACCAATTGAGATCACAGTTGCAGAAGGAGCTTGATAATGTTTTGATCATAAGAAATCAAGAGAGCAGGAAAGTGTCCCAGTTTCACTGAAAACAAAGGTTTAATCAAGTAAAACAATAAGAGGGTGTCACGGCCATGAATTAATTTTCTGAAACATGTAGGTGATGCTGTCAGTAACTGCTTGAATGTTGAAGTTTATACAATCGGCTACTATATGTTTGCTTACATTGCGTTGTGGAACACGGAAGTTTGTATAATCTGCTATAGTTTGTCGTGCTTACATTGTGTTGTGGTCGTCCTTCTGGGCATTGGACAGAATAAAAAGTCGAGGAGAACCTTACATCTTAAGTGATTTGAATGATTGAGGAATTTTAATCTTCCTTCCATTTGCTATTATCTACTCTACAAATCGAACTCAATCTTGGCATATGTATTCATTGACCAAACTGAAAATATATTAGGAAACTTTGCACGACTTGCTGATTGATTTTTGTTCAATGTGGTCTCGTAGATCATTTGAGTTGTTAGCTGTAGATTAACATGAATAAGAAATATCTGGATACATTAGACTCCAGATGAAGATGAGGGAAAAGGAAACAGAACAACTGGAACTGAACTCAAACGATACCATTTTTTCTTTGGAACTAGAAAACAATTTAAATAACAGAGGCTTCTGTTCTACACTTTACGAATGAGAATACAGGTTTAGTTTCTTATCAAAACAAGTTTCGTTTCATGAAGTTTGCTTTTAACTGCAGCTTAAAATGGAGAGACTCTTCCAATAAAAAAGGAAAAAAAAAAAGGTGAGATTCTTCCAACAACTGCAGCTGTGTCATTCCAAAATTACCCATTTTAATCCCTGTGTAATTGTTTATTCATGTCCGAACTGTGGAATCATAGGAAATACAAGAAAATAATTAAATTTAGTTCATTGATTAAATTACAAAACATAGTTTAATTTAATGCTATTAGTTCAATATTTGATGCAAACAAATTCAATCTTATGAAATTCAATTTAATTCTACATAAGATTTATGCTAAACACGATGTTTATGCTTGGGTTATACATTTATTTATTTTTTAAGAAAGTCATGTACATGTTTAATTTTACTGTAAGATACATTCTGAACAGTGCAAGTAATCGTTTTTTCCATACAAATGTCTTTTGACAATGTAAAAGTGATCCTATTCCTCTGCCAAGCATTCCAAGATGCAAATGGAGCTTCTTAAAGCCTTCGAAGGAGTACACGCTTACGATATTCTCCAAGGGCCCATAGCGGAAATATGCTCTTAAATGATGCATAATGTAGCATGCAAGTCCTCAAGGAGGCCCCGGTGATTTGCTGTGAGAAAGAATTCACGGTTAAGAGTTACAGAGACAATTAAAGAATTCACGGGGAAACTAACTTTTTGAAACAATTTTCCAGGTGTCCCATCCAGTAATAGGGGTAACTCGATTCTACTAGTAGCTGGGAACTGCATGAACAAATATGTAACGTAAAGGGTATTTACCGAGTTGGCGCAAGAAAGATAGCTCTCTCCCCAACCTCCGGAGTTGTGCTGTTTTGACAGCAGAAATTCACAAGCTTTCCGAACTGTCCTGCTATTTCTGTACGTCTTTCCAACAGAAGCTAGCCCTTTTAATGCAAAGTATGTTCCATACGTGTAGCAAATCCCCCAATTGCCATACCTGCCATCAGAACAGCATCTAACTAATTTCTTGTTCTTGCTTGCATATTTATGATTTTCTCCATTGACTGTTGATAGGTACCAAAATTACCAAGAACCATCGCTCATCTGTGCATCTCCGATATAACTTGAAGCGTTGGCCACAGAAACTTCTATCTCTTTGCTTCGGTATCCAGGATGTAAGCGTTTGAACAATACAAGAACCTGGATGGCAGATGCCGTGCATTCAACATACCTAAACCACAGAAAAGTGACACTAATCTGCACCTTTTTTGAGACGCATGAATGTTTATATAAAGGATAAGGTGGATTGTACATACTCGGTTTCAACCATTACATCACCAAAAGCTTGAGTGGGATTTAAGACCTGAGGGAGACGGCATCACAGAACATAATTCCAAGTTGATTTAAAAGAAAATCTCCCAAAATATTACCTCCAACCACCTCTGCCCTCTTGCTGGCTCCCAAACAGAGAAACCACCATTTTTGCTCTGGCAAGGGAAACGACAAGCATGAGAGCTACGATAAGAGCTTATCACAACCAGGACAATTTATCTGTGCAAAACATGTCTGTACAGTAGCCTTGATATCGAAAAATAAATTAGACATTCATACTTGTAAAGATAGGAGGAAATCTATAGCATTATGTAATCTTTCGGTATCAATTGTTTCACCGATAATTTCTGCTGGCATTTGTGAAAGTAGGAGTAAAGCCTGCAAAAGAAGGATTTTTTTCTTACAAACCTAATCTTTACATTGTTAACTCCTAAAAAGACGAACTGAACTTGTTTACCCTTAGCGCTTCAGCTGTGCAATCAGAGACTTGCCAACCATGATCTTTAACAGAGAGAGTCCATGCTCCTTTAGAAATATGACGATACATGCTCCTGAAGTCTCCATAAGCATTTTCTTGAATCTGAGGATATGATTGTAAGAGAAAATAAACAAGGAGATACTATAACACTGGTTTTTTGACCAATCACTTGCTCTGATTCTGAACGATGGCTGTGAAGCTATGTTAAAACAACTAAAGAGTAAGATGCCGGACCGGGCGAGCCAATAAATTACGATTTCTTTTGGACTCAGGAACAAACCTGTGACAGTTTCAGGAACTCGTGTGCTTTTCTGAGAGTAGAGCCATATTCATCAACAAGATTACTTGCGATAATAGCTTGAGTAGCAAAAGCAGCATCCCACAACTGACTGCCGATACTCTGTTTGTAAGCAACAAGTTCAATGTTTACGTACTTGTTAATTACTGACATTTTTTAATTATGGCAGCTGAATCACAGCTTATAAACATCAAACCTGCGTTTTCATTCCATCTTCAGCAAGCCATAAAATATCAGGAACTCTAGCAAGGTGAAATTTGAATGCATCTGAAGTGGGGTCCTCTGCCCAGCAAGCCATCATGTTCAAGGACTGAAAATATATGTATATCTAACATGGTCATTATTCATATTCCTGCATAATAAGAACTCAAGCGAGTCTAGTCTAGTAAGAATTGAATATAGCAGCTTCCCCCTAGAAGCAAATTCCATTACTTCAGTTTGTGAATGATTCACCTATGTTCTACAAGAATACCTTCTCTATACTAGCATGAGTCATATATCTAGTACTCTCATCTTCGTAATGAATATGCTTGATTGCTTCTTGTAGAGCCTGCTCTCTCAGCTTGGAGAAGGGCCATTGTTTAAGAAGCCTCTCACTCAGGTAATGAACACCATCTAAAAGCAGATTTTGAGCAATAGAGCGAGAGGTGTAAAGATCCTCCTGCACCATTTTCATCAGAATTGCAAGTAATAAAACTTCTTGGAACTAGCCACTCGAAAACAGGACAGTAAGAGGGAAGTACTTCTTTTTGCTGGTCCAGACTATTCTTAATAGTTACATGAATTATAGGACAAATCAATTACCTTTAAGCATAAATGACGTGCTTTATTCCAATCTATTTCTTCGTAGGGTTGAATGTAAAGTTCACCTCTCAGTTGCAAAATGAGATCGGTTATCGGTCCAACGAATTTCTTACCGTACAAATAAGACATGGGTGTGTAAACTGTGCGCAAATGACACCACACCTTTCCTGCATTTCATATGACAGACAAAAATTAGAAGAAGTAATCTCCTTTGTATTAAGCCTTACTATAACCAAGTTTAATGAAGTTTTGTCTTCATGAACTAGATAATCACCTGGACTAAAGGGAAGAAAGGAAGGGAATAGCAAAAATTCTGGAGGCACTGGATTGCAGCCTGACCACTCGTACGTTCCAAGTACCTTTGCAATAACAAATCTTAACATTAATCAGAGCTATTAATTCTTACAGCTAGTTAACATACTATTTATATGCTATGCTGGTTTAAAGGGAAAAAAAAAGAAGATTTTGAATGCTATTACCGAAAGATAAACCTTTCCCCAGGCAGGTATCATTGTGGCTCCCCCATGATCAAGTACCCATTTGCGGGCCTTTGTGACAGCCCCATCTCCGCCTCCTTCGGGTCCTTCTCCGAGCAAACGCAGGGCAACATAATTAAATGCCGTGCCCAACATTGTGCTATGGCTCTCTATATGGAATCCCCACCCACCATCTTCATTCTTTACAGATCACACGTTCACATGTTGTTCAGCAGACATATATTGAAATTGAAATATTAGTAGAAATCATGGGCAAATCTTTCAAAACTCTAGTTAATTTGTGTTTACAACAATCAGTTTATGTTGGGATAGCATGTTTCTCAAATACATCCGATTTGAACACAAAAATTGGATAGACACGTTCGGTCCAACACAGATTCAATGACTTTGTGTAATAAATTCAGACACTTAATAATTCATCCAAAATATATATATACACACAATTACTTGATGATTATAGATATAGCGAATAATTTCCTTCTTGTGTTCTGATGATAGAACGGTATCAAGGCTTCGACTGAGGTAGAGGACCATGATCTGCCACAATATATAGCACCTTCGTAACAACAATATTTTAAGAAGCTAGCTTAGAAAATAGATCCACCATTAAAGATTTACTTGGACGTACAAATGAAGGCATTAAAAATAACGGGCCAGAAAATTCCGCAGGCCATGGTTTTCCTTGATATGCTGTGCTTGTAAAAAAAAAAAAACCTCACATTTATCAAGAGGCTTTTGAGTTATAGAATGTGTTTAATGGTGTCGTGCTTCCTTACACCTACTGCATACACCTACTGCAAAGAAGAGAGGACGGGACTCCAATTTCAAACCCATCTTATTTAGCAAGGCAATATTGTCATTACCAGAAGAAGAAGAAAAAAACTAGCAAAGAAGAAAAGAAAACTAACAAAATTTCTTTGGATTATTTATTCTAAAAATACTCTGTAGTAGCGTGAGAGAGTTTATTCGGAGCTCACCTGGAAATTCTTAAGAACATCACTGCTCGCTTTAGTATAAAATCGATTTAAGCGAAACTTTTCTCTCGCCATTTCAACTTGTGCTTGTTCCTCTGGTGTCCAAACATTCGGTTCAAATCTCCATATCTGTCTACCAACAAATTTGTTTGTGCTAAACAACCACGGACCATCACCTTCAGCTACCTCAAGTCTCCACATATCCCTTTTGTTTTCTTGTTACACGATGGCTCAAATTCCTTGCTGAAACTTCACAATAAGATTCGCCATATATGTTAGAGAATTTATTTTGCATAGATAAGTCTCCAATATATGTAATTAGTAAAGCCAAACTTAAAAAGCTTGATGACTCCCTTACATAATTTAGATTCGCAGCAAGCGCCACGGGACGATAACTGATCGAAGAAGAATTGAACATTGAAAGAGAGCTGAAATGCTTTTGATGGATTCTCTCAAGTCTAGTAATTAAGACAACCTGATAAAACTTGCAAATCATAGATGCAGATATAGAGTCCATATAAATTTCACTACATTGCGGCTAAAGACAAAAGGATGATGAATCATATACAAGGTACCAATCCTTTTCAGACGACGATGATTCTTATGCATGATCTGTCAAAGACAAGATTCGCATGTTGATGACTAAATTGCCACGATGTGAACGATCTATTGTATGTAACCTTCATAATTATAGAAATATCGTGGCTAAACTTCAATTTTGCTTGCATAGTAGATTTATCAGTATCAATGTTCCACCTTTACAAGGTTCCAAGGAAAACTTCATTGGATCAGGCTTTTCCAAGACTAAGTACTAGGTTGAAACTTCGGAGATGGATTGTTGGACTTGAAGATCACAATTGCCTGCAAAATAACCTTTTTTTTTTTTTTTTTAAGATGTGGGGACCTCCCATCCTTAAGTTACTTAAGATGTATGAAGATTTTTTTTAGTTCAACGAGTTGTTCGGGTCAGCCTGTATGTATCTCAATTAATTTTATGGATCTTAAAGTTAACCTTACAGTGTCGATATTGACGAGAATTGAAGCAAATAATAAATGCAGGTGCTGTGAAAAAAAATAAAGTATATGCGTAGTGAAATGAATTGATTTATCTTTACCTCTTGTTTTATAAGAATTTTTATACCCTTGACTTGCATGGAGGGAGTGGCAGAGATCGTAAAACACCATCTAGCCTAGTCTATAAGCAATTAAGTGGGATAATAGTTGTAACAGCTCTTTCTTTAAAATGTATTTTTGTTCATTTATGGTAATATTAAACGTGTAAATAAAGTATTCTTTTAAAAATAAAATTCATCTTTATGCCGTCTCAATTTATTTATTATTGGGACCTCTCCCATTATGTTTCATAAGTTCACATATTTTAATATAATATTTAATTTAATTGAGTTTATTCTATTTTAAAGAAATTTTAGTACAGTTTTTCCTATTCAGGGTTATATCTAAAATTCCGTCCCACTTAATTTCCTACATAAAATTAATTCCACACTATGTGGTCTTAAGCTAACCAATAAAATACAATCATTCATCACATCACAATTAGTTTCATATCACTAGTTAATTTAATTTTTATTCATTGAGCGAATATACAATATAGCCCTGAATCATTTACTACAATTCTATAATCCTATAATTATTTACATATATGACATATAATATAATATATTAAAGTTACTAGAAGTACACCAAAATATCTATGAGTTTTTACATAATGAACTATACGTGGCAAAAAGATATTTACATTATTCATATTCATATAATATATACATAAAACAAAGTTATTTAACAACTAGTGATAGAATCAGTGTTGGATAGATGATCATAATAGACCTGCAACACACATAACAAATCAATAAATACTAAGTACATATATGCATATCCCGGAGAAAAAAAGGTAACACAAATTTTTATATTAACTGTTTTTTTATTAAAGTTTTCTTTTCTAGAACAAGATACCTTCGATCCCAATATTAAAGTCTCCTATTATGATCTCCGTCATTACATCCATCT
>Ga0325414_1000622_pt1 | contig 30116 bp, 26 predicted proteins | sample PopdelMetagenome_8_FD_206183 | JGI IMG/M metagenome (GOLD analysis project Ga0325414, IMG submission 206183) | Populus deltoides microbial communities from Bellville, Georgia, United States - Leaf-PdKOR-R3 | ecosystem: Host-associated > Plants > Phyllosphere > Phylloplane/Leaf | place: USA... | reverse complement strand
ATAATAATAATAATAATAATAATAATAATAATAATAATAATAATAATAAGAGCATATATATGAAAAAAAGCCTAGGAGATTGCCCAAGATTGGTATTTGAGGGCCAAGATGACAAGTGAAAAAGTTAGAGGATTAAAATGTATAAGACTAACAAAATTGATAGCCCAATTCTGCCTAATAAAAGGCCCCACTAGTGAAAATAGTGTTATCTAAGGTAAAGAAACATAAACTTGGATTGGTAAGGACTCAATAAAAATTTTAGTAGGCTTTATTAGTTTTATTGAGGACTTAATTGCAACAAAAATTAGTTTTGGGAGTTAATTTGGGTGTTAATTGGAAAAAATTAAAGTTTGGAGGTCTATTTGAGGACTTAATTGCAGATTCCCAATACCAAGAACCAATTTGTAAATGGTGTGATTGTAGGAGTTGAAATTGACCAAATCAGGAGCCAAATTAAAATGAATTGATATTTTAGTGTTCAATTAAGGATGAAATTGAATAAATTAAAAACTAAGGGCTCGTTTGTAAAAGGCATTAAACTCTAGAGTTGATATTTGAATTTGGTGGGGGTGCAATTGCATGCAATTAAAAGTTAAGAGACAGTTATAGATGCAATTAAAAGGAATTGAAAGAGCATGAACCAATTTGAAATTAACCAAATCCCAAATTAAAAAAAAAAAGCCCTAATTTCTAGGGTTTAACCTAGATGACGTGTCATTCACCTATTGTTCATCTCATTTACTGGCAATTTTGGATGATCAAGTGAGCATGTTCAAGTGAATGAATGTGGCGTCTCTAACCACCTCAAGGGCTATAACCACTACCATTCAACTAAGAAACACCCCTTCTATAACACCGTGTCCATGAAATTAAACGTTCACACCCCAATTCTTTCATAGAAGTCTCCAACATCTTATGCCCAATTAGCTTCCTTATATTTTTAGATTCTAGGCTGATCAAGTTGACATCTTTGAACGAATGAATTTGAAGCCACAAACTTTCAAATTGAGCAAGGTTGGATCCAAATGAAAGGTGTGCACTTTCTCTACCAACTTAAGGTGGTTTCCGATGATATTTACATAAGAGTGGCTTCGACAAAACCTCGAAAGTAGTTAACCCAACCAGCCTTAATCGTGACACCTATTTTTTCGCATGTTCACACTTATAGCTCTTCAAAGGTTTTTTTTTTTTTATCAATGGATCTAAAACCTCCCTCTCAACATCAAAATGTAAGAAATAGCTCCTTGCCCTTCAAGTCTAGCAAAACCGCCAAATACCCTTAAAATCAAAACCACAATTACAAAACCATCCTAATACAAGAGTTTTTAGATGTTAGCTTTTGTCCAAAACCCTCTCATTTTGATCAAAGGGCTAAGCTTTGATCAATATTTGAGGGAATCCACCAAAAAATCTAGAAAAAACCCTATAAATGCCCTTGAAAATCATAGGAGAAAAAACTTATAGTGAAAAGGCCTAATATAAAAGATTTAACAAGCTTTGAGAAGAAAAAGAGTGAAAGGTAAAGAAGGAAGGAAAAAAGAAGAAAAAATAGGAATCTATAGTCAGCAAGTTTGAAGAAGGTATAACCATATAAAAACTCAAGGGTAGAGTCCATATGGCTTGGCCATTCATACTTTCTTAATGTTTAAACCTCTTTTGATGTTTTTTGAACTTGTTTTAGTGTTATGATGTTTTCTAGTTTTATTTTGATTAACACGTAAAAATGTTGTTTTTATTGTTTAAATCTTGTTTGGAGTTGTTGATGTTACTGGGTGTCAAGATAATATGTTTGTGACTGATTTTGATGAAGAAAGGTAGTTTTGGATTCTGCCAAAAGGTTGCAATAGGTGTTTGATGCTTTTTCTGTTTTTGTTAGTGTATGTTTTTGGTTTCCAAACATAGTTTAGGTTCCAAAAGTTCAAAGAGTTAGTTTTGAATTCAAATTTGATGTTTTTTTGTTGGTTGTCAATGGGGCTGCAATTATGAAGTTGAAACTTAATACATGTTTATGATGATTTGATTTTTTTTTTGTTAGTTCTTTGGATTCAACTATGCTTGGTATTGGTAATGTGGTTTGTGAAGACAAAAAGTAGTGTGTTTAGAGGCCTAAAAAGCCAAATATAGGTTTTAACATTAGTTCTTCAATTTCTAGAAATTTTCTAGATTTTGGGTTCATGTTCTTTGCATGAACTTTGCATTAGCCTCTTGTTTTTGAGCTATTTTGGGTTAATTCTCGGCACAAACATGTTAACTTGTCATCTTTAGCAAATAATCTAGTGTTAAAATGCATCAATAACATGTATTCATACATTTATATTCTAGGGTTCTTTCAACTGCCCAAACTTTTGATCAAATCATGGCTTCTAAGTGTTAATCGAAGAAAATAGATGCTTGATTATTGATCTACACGTTATTACAAACAAAACCTTGCCTTTAATTGCATGAAAACTAGTCTAATTTATGATTTGTTTTTGCTAGGTCGATTTGAATGTTCATTATGTTTTTCATGTTCTTGTTGTTTGATCTGTTTTTGTCAGAAAATTTTATGTTTTTTTTTTTTAGTTTTGATATGTTTTTGGTTTAATGTTTGTTTTGTTTTAGTTTCGGATCAAACCATGGTTTTCGATTCAATTCAGGGTTGAACTGGTGTTTTCGAGTCAATCTGATTGGTTTTGTTATGGGCCAGGTATTAAGGCTTTGTTTGATTGGTTACTTTTTTTTGTTGAGGAATTCTTTGCTTAAGGGGTTGTTTAACAAACACATCTTTTGACCTATTTTGACAGTTTTGCTTTGAATAAAAATGGTTTTTTTTGTCATATATACCCGAAATAAATTCCAAAAAATTTCAAGGACCAATTTAAAATTATTTGTGGGTCCTTCACATGTTTTTTCAGAAATTTTATTTAATATCAAGGCTGTAGACTTATACTGTAAGATATTGATATGGTATTAAAATATACGCTTTTCATCGAAATCTCAAAAATTTCTCATTTAAAAAATACAAAACATGTGTTTTATTTGGTGTAAATACAACCAAGTCTCTTAAAAAATAAATATCATATTTTGGCTTAAAAAAATACACGGTATGATTTAATATTTTTTTTAGATACACAAATTCAAAAAATATCTTTGCATATATTTTTTGAATTTAAAAACCAGTTTATTGAATTCATGAAAACTTGACCAGTATTTCATAAACCCTATAAAAACTTTTTTTTTTTAATGAGAATTAACAATCAACATTCTGATATGAGTTATAGACCTATACGCATACGTAAGTTGATATTTAAATACCAGGAGTTGATTAGAAAGTTCTTAGAATTATTTTGGATATTCACCAATTTTAATTGAGAGTATTTTTTACTGTGATATACGAGTTGTGAAAAACTCTTTCGTCTTCCAAGATAGTTGAATCCTAGTACGAAACCTATATGGATTTTCCCAGAAGAATTTATTTGGATATATGAGTTCATAATAAATTCAAAATACTAGATTTATTCATGAGTGCAAATCTTTGTTTTAAGCCATAGACGGGCCATCGGTTAGGGGCTCAAGATGTCAACATATGGTTCTTGTTGTAGTTGAGCCTATCTTCTTCTTCTTTCTTATTAATGAGATCATGCTTTTTTTTAAAAAAAATCCATCCTTTTATCTTTGTGAAATACACATTTATATTGAAAAACCTTCCACTTTCAGTAAATCTAGAAGCGGATTGTCCATAAAATCACGAGCACATTACACTAAGATTGAATTGTCAAATTTTGATGAGTACACAATTGCAATGGAAAAAAAATGAATGAAAAGAAGATGATATAAAAGAATTCACTAAGCTAGTAAAATAATCAAAACGAGCTTGGAAACTGGTACAAGGCAAGATGAAAGAGAATTGAAAATAGAGACTTTAATCACTACTAGTGAAAGGGAAAACTTGATATCACAGTTTCGCGAGCATGTCGATGTGTTTGCTTGGTCCTACACAAATATGTCTAGTTTAGATACTAACATTATAGTGCATGGGGTGCCATTAAATGAAGGAAGAATACTTGTGAAGCAAAAACTCGAAAGAACTCGTTCGGATATGTACTCAAAGTGAAAACCGAGATAGAAAGGCAATGAGATGCAAGTTTTTTTAGAGGTGGTTAAGCACTCACAATGGATATTAAATATAGTAGTAGTTCCTAAGAAAGGCGATAAAATACTATTAATAATGATAATAATAAAGATGATTAAGAAGAAGTTGATGAGAACTTTGAGATGGAAGATTAACGTAAGGATAAAACAATGATAACAACAAATATTAAGGTTAGAGGATCCACTAATGGTATTTCAAACAAGTATAGTATAAACTCTTATTATTCAATTGGAAACCACACACAAAGGAGGTTCCAATTAGATTATAAATTGTTAACATGATTACATTAGTTATCTTATTCGAATAATGCTAATACTTGTAAATGTTTTCAGGCATTCATGATTATAACTTATGTTAACAACAAATAAAGCTGCCTTTACCACTGGACGACCAGGGGTGCCCTTAGGTAGGAGTGGAAGACCTCCCAAAAATTACTCCTCGGCTGACTCTAGAATTCAGGGTAGCACCCCCTCTTCCTCTCTTTGAAATATTATACTCTTGTGGATTTAGGCCAAGGAATATATCCTTGTGTCTACTCTGGGTTTACTTTTTTTGTATATTGTTGTTGCCTTCTTAGGCCTGTCTTATAGTTGGTGCAGTTTTTGCTGGTTGGGATTGTTTGTCGAATTTGCCAGCCTTTTATTTTTGGCTTGTTGCCTCTGTTTTCTGCAGTTGGTTTGCATGCTTTGTAGCTACTGATTGGGTTTGGTATAAACCCTGTCGTGGGGTCTTATTGTTTGCTACTATTTATTGCTATTTGGCTCTTTGTTGTCCAGATATGCTTGTGGCCTTGCTGGCTGGGTTGGTTTGACGCTGCTTTGCTCTTTTGCTCCAGAATAGGAGGCTGTTTTTCAGATCCTGATGTGCCCTGCTGAGGGGCTTTGGCTGCTTACTGCATTTCTAGATAGGCTTAGTAGGGGCATGTTTCCCTAGGTTTTTCTCTTCTCTGCCCTGCATGAGGGCTGTTCATGCTTTTGTATATGGGATCCTTCGGGAGCCTGTTCCCTCTAGTGAGGCTTGGATGCCCTTTGTTGTTGGTTGGACATCTGTGGGTCTAGGCTGTCTTTTTTTTGCTCTGCATGAAGGTTGTTCATGCTTTTATATATGGGCTATTGGTTGGTCATCTGTGGGTCCAAGCTGTCTTCGTGCTGGCTTCTTGCGCTCGTCCTGCTGATTGCTTCGCTGCTGGTTGTAGATGTCATATGCATGGCTCATGAAAATTGGCTTCATATGACTCTTTTTGCTACAGGGCCCTCCTGCTAGGCCCTCTCTTCCCTTGGAAGGTTTTCCTCTGCATGAGGGATGTTCATGCTATTTGACTATGGGATCCTGTTCCCTTTCTTTCGGGAGCATGTTCCCTTCGGCTATTTAGCTTTGCTTTTATGCCTACTATGGTTTGTTCAAGGGAGTCTGTTCCCTTTACTGGTGTATGTATTGTTCTGCTGGTTTCCAGCTTGTCTTGCTCTTTTTGATCTATACAATTCTTACATTTGATCAAAAAAAAAACAAATCAAGTTCCTTTCATAACTCAGGTGTCGGTTATACCATACAGTATGGGCTATGAAAGTATCAAGTATTCGTTGTACCAAATGTTATACAACATAAATCTAGATTAACCATTTAACAAGCAAAGTATTAAAGGTGAACAAGATAACAAATATAAAGCATGTTAGTATCCAACATTAAGGTCCATGTTAAGTTTATATTATACTCATTCTTACACCATTAGTGTACCCTTTTCACCTTGACATAATTAACCTAGCTAGACATACTGAAAGAAAGAAACATAAATAAACAAGGAAAGGAAATGAAAATCATAAGCCAGAGATTAATATAAGCAAAACTTAAGCATTACAAAATATAAAGAGAGAGCAAGAGCATGATCTTGATCTAAACACTAAGATGCCTAAATATATGGCAAATACCTCCTTTTATAGGCCAAAATTCAGAACTATTGACTTGTTGACTAATTGATGAATAGGTAGCCACATCTTGACCTGGTGACAATTCTTATCTTCTTGTCTGCCAAAAACGTCATTGATAATGTCATAATTTGAACAGACTTCAATCATGAAAGTTCTAGGAAATTGTCTCATCTTTCTAGGGTAAAAATTTGAGATCATTTGAATTTCTAGAACTCGAGATATGGGCTAAACACTGAATAGTGTCTAGGCTGCATGACAGATTCGGACTTCTTCGTTGTTGCTATAATTTGGACTTGAAAACGGCCTTGTTAAATCTTGGGCTCCTATGAAAGTTGTAGGCCTATGTCTTACCTTTCCATCCATATAAAGTAGACCTAAATCCGAGATCTACAACTCCAGATATGACTCGATTACCGAACAATGTTCTAGTTTGGACTGCACCAAAATCTCTTTTCTAAGTTTGGCCATCAATTTGTCCTTTCAATTTCAGTAATTTAACTCATCAATCAATTCTTTCATTTATGTGATAGGCCTACATTTAAGATGAATATTTACCATAAATTAAAGGTATCTTATATTATTAGATATGTTATTATTAAACATGCTTTAGTTAAAGAGTTATTGATACTTCAAGTGCAAAATGATGATATAAAACCTTGATAAAAATGCACTTTTAAATACTAATCAATTAACAAATAATACAAAAGCATATGACCAGAAAATCAGACCCAAGGTATTCAGGAAGGAGATATTACCTCTACGTAGTGAAGATTAGAGTAAGTGGACACTTAACTATGAAGGCTCATATATAGTGAAGAAAGCCTTCTCCAGGGGAGCTTTACTATTGATAAGAATGGATAAAGGCGACTTGCCTAGACTTGTGAACTCTGACTCTGTAAAGAAATATTATGTGTAATGTACTCATGTTTCTTAAATCAATAAAGTTTGGTTACTTATTCTCGTTACATCTTGTGCATTTCACAAATGATCTTAAAAGGCTTTAAAAAAAAAAAAAACCTTTTTCAAAAATCATTTTCTCTCAAACAAAGGTTTTCAAGATTTGACTTTTGCTAACAATTTAAAAAAAAAATCAATAATCTGTCAATGACAACAATTCACCTAGCAACTCCGTAAGAGATGACTAAATACCTAGATGAACAATCCAACCATCAAAGTTTATTATGCAAAAGCTACATGAAATGAAAGTGATGAAGTTTTCATGAGTCATGAACTCGCAAAACAATTCTGTGCAAATTGCTACGGTAATGAGGTTAAAATTTATTAATCCTGACCAATCTTGCTTAAAATGAGGAAAGATCATTTTTTATATCCCTTAGAGATAAATTGGACTTTACACTCCAATTCAAAAATAGTCTTACATAAAAAAAATTTCTATATCGAGATCTACTTGCACTTTTCCTTAGTCAGTAGATCAGGTTGCAGGTATAATAGTCAAGAAAACTCTGATAAACTAAAAGTAAAGCAATCACAAGAGAGATTTAAAGTAGTGAAAATATATGAAAATCCAATGCTAAAACACAAAAAAAATGCCAAAAAACTCTAGAAAACAATGGAATTTAGCCTAATTCTACTAAGAATTTCAATTTGTATAGTGTGAACAATAACTTTTTTTTTTGTTGTGTTTTTTTAATGAAATAAAGAACAATCACAGCACAAGAATCAATTTGAATTACTTCCCTGACAACGGCGTCAAATTTTGTTGCAATGTCGCAATCACACAAATCAATTACCCTAGCTTAAACAAATAAGATAGTATAGAGCAAGTAAATGGTCAATCCCACGAGGAAGATCTAGTTTAGGTCTTTATGCTGAATGATTCAAGTTATGGGGGTTGAGATTATCTAAGCTATGTTAGGGTAAACAAAATAAAGTAATCGAACCAAATTAAATAAACCAAAACTTATTAAGAGAAAAACCTTGGTTTTACATAAACATCCATCGATGGAAATCAAAATTGATAATTGAAATGATACATTAATTTATATTCTTAATATTTATATTTTCTTAATGTTAGTCAGTTAATTGATTCGCAGTATAACTGACCCTAACCATTAAAAAATAACGGCATCCGCACTAGTAATTTAATTCAATGGTACCCTTAAGAACTAGATAGGTTGATAAATTTAGACAATATAACTGTCGATAGTCTATGTTTAATTTAACTGAATGTTTTCCTTAAGATTAACAATATAGATCTTCCAAATTTATAAAATTTAGTTGCTTCACAAATTAAATATCACAACTTTGTTTTTGATAGAAAACTTAGCAATAGATTAGTTAGAATAATAACTTAAAGTGCGCTCTAACAATCAAACTAAACAATTATAGAAAATAAGTACATAAAAAATTCATACTCGTCATATAAACTGAAAAGAAAAGATAAAATTGATCTCACAAATTTTGAAATTTGAAGGCTTCTGCATCCTTTCAACCAAGAAAAATAACCGAGCCTTGCATAACTAAAAAAAAAAACTAAGGAAAAGGAAAGATGAAAATATAATTTCGAGTGTAGAAAAAAGGTGAAAGTATCTTTCTTCTTTCTGGTCGCCACACTCTTTTCCTCTCTCTTTTATATTATCTGATGGAAAACCCTACTCCTAAGATTCCTACTTGTCCATTTGTATCCTTAAAAAAAAATATAGGAGTCCTTTCCAAAATAGGCAATCTATATTTAAGTAGTACAATAATTATTTTCTATAAAGAAGGAAAAATAGTCTTGTATAAAATCTTCAAACTTTGACTTTGGACTTAATGAAGTTAATTTGCCTAAATAAAGACCTTTTCCATATAAAGAAACAATTTCCATATCAGTTTGGATGTTTAGGAAGTAAGTTGGACTTGTTTCTTCACAAAACCTATCTGTTGATAAAATTTATAGGTTGTCTTAGAAAAATCATATCTCTCTCATATGAGATCTTCTTCTGCCGAGATTCGGTAGGTTGATAGGTCTTTAAGTCATAAATCCAAAAACATTAAGTTTGTATCAAATTGGCTTCTCTAACTCAAGACATTCAAATTGGGATGTTCGAAGGTCAAAACTAGCAAAATACAAGACTTGTCTTTGAAGGTTGCGATTCTATGTTTTTTTTTTGTTTCCATATATGTATAGAAATGTATGGATGTTATCTTTCTAATGCCACTGAAATCACTTCATTTTGACCTTTACAGCTCCAGTTATGAGTAAAACATCAATTGAAAGTCAAATCTGTCAATATTCAATATATTTAAAGATCAAATACAATATCTAACAACCTGTTATAATCTCTCAAATATCAGAAAAATCATAAGTGGTTTAACTTAACCTTTCAGTGACCATTTTCTCAATGTAATTATTATCTATTTGTCAAGAATGTTTTGATTTAGACATTATAGCTTGAAGTATATTTGCTTTGTTAAATCATTTTTGTTCTCAACAATATAGTCATTAATTATTTGAATAAGATTTAAAACTCTTTTCAAATCTCATTCTACCTTGGCTAAGGATTTCATAATCAAATACTATGTTATAACCAGTATCTGATCATTTATTACCCTTGATGTGGACAACATATAATCAGGATCAAAGCATAACACTCCCTATATAATATAACTTTGTGATCTTAAGTCTAATGATCACTTACACAACTATCATGTGAGTCTTTTAATAAATATAAGTGATCTCTGTATATGAAATTCTCATATGGATTCATTCAATGTACATGTCATATGATAAATACCTACATATTAGTTCCAAGTATTCCTCGTACCTCAACTCATGATAGCATTTGCTTCCTTTCATAAAAGAAAAACATAATATTTATCGTTCTTAACAGCTCTAGTTAATATTCATTCTTAACAAACTATTGACTATGAACATTAGAAACAATGCTTTGATGCAATATGCATCTCATAATCATAACAACTTTATAATTTTATTTATAAAGCATTTTTGACCCATGAACTTAATCATTAATCAAATATAAATGAATATTAAAGATAATGAAAGTCTTTATTAATAATAAATATGTTTTACATAAATAAAATTTGTGTTACATACAATCAACCAATTGGCTATAAGGCATATTTGCTAGCATAAAGATTATTAACAAAACTATCACATAAGCCTTTCCTTAGATACATATGATCTATCAATATGGGTTAGTATAGTGTATATTTCATCTGACAAACACTTATCTATTAATGCTAGATATCCTTTATACCTCAGCTTATGAGTACAACTGCTTTCTTTTATAAAGAAAATAATATAATATGTATCAATCTCAATATCTCTAATTAATGTTCAGTTTTAATATAGCATTAATCAAGAACAATAATGTTTTAATGTAATAGGAATATCATAAAATAACAATTTTATAATTTCTTTTGCAAATCTGTTTTTTCCCAAGGATTTTATCTTTTCTCCAGACTTATTAATTAAATATTAGATTTATTAATCAAATATAAAAGATTATTAAAAATTAAAAAAACTTTTATTAATAATAAATATGTTTTTATATAAACAAAGTCAGTGTCATGTGCAACTAACAAAATGGAAACATGACATAAACACAAACAAATACAACCTTTTAAGACTGAGGTGGTTTAGAAACAAGAAGCCTTTTTATCTTTTCTACCAAAGGTTTGTAGTTGCTTTGTGATTTTATCCTTAGTAGAGATTAATCATTTATCAATATTGTTGTTTTGTATAAAAGTGAGATTTTATCCAATATTGATCTTTATGAAGAATATTTTGGGCTTGTTGAGCCATTCTTTTTTCTTTTTCATAGTAATTTTTTCTTGATACTAGCATCTATGATCAACTCCAACCTTTAATGTGGTCGATCAACATTTGTTTTCTTAGAACTTTTCTTTTTAAAAAAAGCCATCAAGTTTGCAAGTAGCTATTATAATAATGACTTTAAGGAATGAATCATCATCCACATTTATCAATGACAAAAATAAAAAACAAGTAGTGCAATTGATCCTTAAGTATCTAAACCAAATCAGCAGGGTAGATATATAACTGATATTGATCGGTGTCTTATTTAGATTATGGCATGCCTAAGAAGATTAAGTTTTTTGCTTTAAGTCTCTAAATAATGGAAAATGTTTCCAATTCAATTCAAGCTTCACTTTGGTATGCTAGTTTATCAAATCGGTTTTATGTCTTTAAATGCTATGACTTGAAAGTGTTTGGGAATGCGGTATAAACCATGTTTCCTCAAAATTTGTAAAAAAACATTTTTACTTAAAATAAAAAAAATATTTTTATGGATCGTTTTGATGTGCTGATATTAAAAATAATTTTATAAAAATAAAAATAAAACTTTATTTTAATGTATTTCTAAGCGAAAACACATTGTCATGAAGTTGTTTTTATTTTGGGCATTAATCTTGCATTTAAGTGTTGGTGTTGATGAATTTTTTCATGTTCGTTCAATAAGCATATAGTACAATTGAAAGGGGGAGATATATTTTTTTTTCCATGTTAAAACTTGAAAAAGTATTAATAGTTTGTCATCCAAAAAAAAATGAGAAGGCGGGTCCAAGGAATCAAACCATTAATTGGTTACTAATCAGTCCCTCGAGTTTTTGTTGATATAGATTCATTATTATTTATATAATCTAAGGATAATTGATATGTCTTGCACAAAACGTTAAGTCAAAATGATGAGATCTTTTTTTTATTCAATATTAGTCTTAGGTGTTAAGTTAGTGTAACTCAAATAATTTTAGAAACTAATTTAACTCTTGAAACTAACTTAAAACAACCCTGAAAATTTAGCCTAAAATACGTTGAAATGTTTCGTGTTCTCACCTAAAAAATCTAAGACCTCTAGTAAACTAGATGGCCATAGCGCACACAATTTCTAAGGCCTCTAATGAACAATATGGCGAGTGGTAGACCAAATAACCATGTTCATGTTCGGATACAATATCTCTAGACAAATAGTATATACTAGATGATTTTCTCCTTTGTACACTTGCATGAGCTGAAAATTCTCTTTTTCACATGCACAGGTGTGCAATAGTTGTACCCATCTTGTATCTTACATCAAGATTTGAGTTACCTTACCAATATTTGAATTCAAAATGACCTTGTCATCTTTTTACCATCTAGGACAAACAAACAAGACAATTATTTTAAATACTTCATGCTGACACTCTTAACATCATGTGGCTTGAACTATCCAGAACACCAAACTTCCTATAATTTGAAAAGTTTGACCTCCTCGCTCTATTTCTAAACGGCTAGCTAGTCATATTTTTCTATAACTGGGTATTTCCTTTCATCTTTACAACTTGATGCAATATTCTTTCTACTTTGTTCATACCTTTGATTATTTTCATATTGGTTGCACCCCACAACACTTTACCTAAAAGAGTTGGATAATATCCTTACAAAAGACTTGAGATTTTGATATTGTAATCTAACCGTCCGAGTATTCAGTTGTGAGTTTGTGAACTCGTGTTAGGTTTCAATCTTAATCCTGTGAAAAAGACCGTGTAGGGATTCGAACTTGAGCCCATGAAAAGGTCATTGATCATGGATCAAACATTTAGCATCCACGTCCAACACTGCTAACTTTGAGAGGTGAAGGAAAGCTTCCACCACGGAAACTCCAAATGAAGATTGCTCTCAAAGAACTGCCAGGAAATTTCGTCAAAAGAGAGATGCCAAAAATTTCACACAAAAAAATCACCTCAACTATATATAGAAAATAGAGAGATATGCCGAAAAAAAAATTTACAAAGATGTCTCTCTTTACAGGTTACAAGAAAGAATACCCTTAATTTATCTAGGAAAATGCAAATGCCACCCCAGTGTGAAAACGAGCATGTGTTTGTAAACAAGAGGCGCATGTAGGTAACAAAGCTGTACAGTGAGCTATACAAAACGGTATGTGATGCTGTGTAAATTACTTGGTCAATACCTCCACTTGGGTGCTATATAAGCTGATCTTGATTTCCATTTGAGTCAGAAGGGCTTGGAGCACGTGGTCTTCCTTGAGGAGGTTGTGGAGGAGCTGCAAGGGCATAAGTCAGTCTTGATGAAGAATTCTCAATGAGACCTGCAACTCCTGCTGCGGCCGACTGGGCACTTGAAGGAAGGAAGAGGTCATGTTTCTGGTCTTTATAAGCACTCCAAACCTGCAAAATGGACAGAACCACCAGCAATATTTTTATCTGACCAGAAAGTACCGGCTTAAAGACATCATGCACTAAATTTAATTGCAAGGGCAGCTAAATTGCATCTCTTCAAGAATAAAATGCACCATAATGCCCAAGAAAGTTTGGGATAATGAATGATTGAAATCTTATGAATAAGACACTTGAAGGTATCCACAAACCAGGAGATACATCGCAAAAAAAAAAAAGGAACTGGGAAAAAAAAAAAACATGTTAGTACTTACATCAGAGGCATTTAATATCTCACGCACTTTATTGCAGTGTGCTCCTTCTGTTGCAAAAGCATGCAAAACCTAGACCAAGATAAGTCATATCACAAAATTTTAGAAATCAAAAGGAAAAGGCATGAAACAACCTCGTAAGCATGAAAAGAAAAGGCTCTCTTTCATAGATATCTTCATAATTATATCTGCAAAGGTTTACAATATCTAAGAACTACCAACAACAATGAAGCATCATCCAGCTGGGTCTTTTCATGTGACCCAACTTCTATTAATTTGTAATGAAGCAACCATATTTTGAAGTAAGACTATAGAGATTTAGAACATCTAAACAGAATCCAAAAATACATGGGTGGTATTTAGTAAATGACATAGGAGATTCAATAAAATTAATTGGCAAGTATTGAGATGAAAAATAATAATTTAGAAGAACATCAACCAAAAAGCCTTCCAGGAGGACAGGAGAAAATAAAAATTATGATCATGAACATTTTAACCTCAATTGCTAGCACTCTGCCAATAGATGCTTCAGATTCATTCCACTTCATCTGAGAGCACAGCCCATTTCTTCCCCCAGCCCTCCAGTCAAGAAGCCCGAGAAGTACATCAACAAGACCAACCCTGAATTATTAAAGCAATTTATTCTGACATCAGAAAGATATTTTTGGAACTTCTATATAATCAGTGAGGCATTTTATAAAAGTTCAGTATCTGCAAAAGAAAGTCTTGATCCAACTACCAATGTTGAAACCAATTCTTTTCCCCAAATTTTAGAAGATTCATATGATAATTGCATCTCAAAAAATATGTTGTCATCAGCCTTTCAACTTTACGAAGGGGAGGGGGATTGAAAGCCAAAGTCCTTACTCCTCCTCCCCTTAGTAATTATTCTTTTTTCATATATTTTGGAATAAATTTGATGTCTTCCCATTGCATCCTCCTGAAATTAGATCCAACAAGATGTCTAATTCTGGAGTCATCTTTTCTACATTGCACAGGCTTACAAGTGAATTCTGAAACCATGGAACATAAAACTATTTCTAAATTCAACAGCTGCACAATAATAGAAATTGTGGTTTATGCTGTTCACAATTTTACTATAATTCACAAGCATGAAACACACAAGCACATATCTGCCAAAGTTTGGATCTCACCCCAGTGGAAACACGGAAAGATTATGGATTGATTAACAGATCTTATACCTCCAGTTAAAAAGAAAAGGGAGAAAAGAAATTAACTTACTTAAGTCCTTGTGCAACCAGAGCATCCCGGGCACGATTCCCAGCAGCCACAACACGTTTTAATGTCTCAAGAGCAAGTATGCTTCCACCTTGCCATCCTATAGCTTTCATCAAAAGTGGGACAACCTGAATACCAAATATTAACAGAGTAAACAGGGATCCAGAATAGGTAATTATAATGGAGCAGTAACATATTGAGACGTGAACAAAAATGAGACATATATGTACATTTACAAGCTCAGATAACCACAAATAAGTGCAAAACACATAAATATGCCAGCACAACTTATCAGGCACACCAAGCCAGGTGGGAAATAGGCATTGAACAGAATAATACTAGTATGAATGTGGAAACAGAAATGCTAAACATCCATTGGGATTTGCACGACTAAACTCCAAAATTCCCAAAGCCTTTAAACATGGGGAAAAAAATCCACATACACATGGATGCGGGACATAAATAAGGAATTTTGAATTTTGAGCCTGTTAGGTCCAAGTTGTAGCTATTGTGTTGTGATTGTCCTGTGAGATTAAATATATTAAATTATTTGGTAATAAATGCTGCATCGTGCTTGGACTAAAATCACTTCACTGTTTGATAATCTATTATTAAGAGGGGGAAAAAACCATTAATGATGGAACTCAATTTTTAAATCTTTTTAAGAAATAAAAATAGGTTACATGGAAATGCAAAGTCTTTCATTGACAAAAAAATATATAAAAAATATAAGGAAAAAAAAAAGAGAATTATATAATTATGATTTTTTAAATAAATAGAAATACTATATAATTGAATTAAGGTATGTGCACTGTATAGTATTTTTGTTAGTAAGATTTTTTTAAGGTTATTTGTATCTTTAAATAAAATAAGAGAGCCTTCCATCCAAACAAGCATCACTTCCAAAGCTCTTTTTTAAAGTGAAAGTCAATACGTCTTTAAGTGGAACCATCTTCTACTTCTAATGGTAAAGCAATAAAGTATTAAAATCCCTATCAAACACTTATTTGGCCCTTTTGATTGCTTTGCTTATAAGCAAAGCAGGTAAAAGCTATGGCAACAAGAGGCCAAACAAGTTCTTCATTTGTTGTTCAAGATGCAGTAACTTCAATGATTAAACTAGAGAAATTTTAGGAATTTATTATCAATTAAAGATAATATTTATCAGGATTCTTAATTCCTAGATGGTCTGGGTAACTATGGTTTCTTGGTGTCTATATAATATCCAAATTTTGTGTATAACTAGCAGACCACAAGTACAACGAGTTGAGGGATAGTTGAGAATTGTTTCTTCTATCTGCTTCTGACCCTCTTCTATAGAGCTTTTCTCTATGTTTTTCTGCCTTCTTCTATAGAGCTTTTCTCTATGTTTTTCTGCCCTCTTCTATAGGGTTTTCTACCTCTTATTCAGTTATCCCTCTCCTATAGGGAATACTTAAATCTTTTATCTCCATTCTTAACTTGATCTACATCATGCACTTTCAGAATAGGGGGGGAAAATGAGCAACACAATTGGCATCCAAATATTTCAGGAATTGTAAACAGTGATAGAGTGCTGCTCAACTGCACATTCAGCAGACCTTTAGCATGACAAGGACTGGCACTACAAGAATCAGTTTTATACCAGAAGCATTTAATCAATGTCTGTGTGCTTAGCCAAAGAAAGGGAAGAGAGAACCAAATGATTTGCCTCAAGAAACCAACTTAATTTAACCTATCTGAAGACAAGAATATTACACTCAACTGCACATTAAGCACACCATAGCATGTCAAGGACTTGCACTATGAGAATCAGTTTTATAAGCATTAAATCAATGCTGTGTGTTAGCTAAAGAAAGAAGAAAGAACTAATGATTTTCCTCAAGAAACCAACTTTATTAACTATCAGAAAAGAGAATTTTACAAAATGTACCTGAGGAGTTCCTACACTAGTTGCTGCCATAGCTTCAGCACAAGTTGTACTCGCTGCAAGTTGATGAAGAACACGCAAACAACTGAGGCGCACTCGTTCTTGAAGAGTTTGCATGGGCGGACTTGATCCATCATCAGATTCATATGCTTTGTCTGCATAGTTGCCATTTTTCACCTCATCCGATGCCATTGTTTCTCTTCTTCCTTCATATGCCACAGCAGCCACAAGTTTTGGCACATATCCCAGATATCCAACATGATCAGCAAGTGCAGGGTGCACTCGCAGTAGTGAAACCAAAGCAGCAGAAAGAAGCAAAGGAAGCTCGGGATCAACAGTTTGTGTGTCGTAATGAGTGGCAGCAATGGATGACAAATATTGATCAAGTAACCCTTCCAAGAATCTCTTAGGATTTCTAAGAGGGAATTTGGGATCCTTCAAGAACAGCCTGACATAGATTCCACCAACCTGCATGACCATGAAACTGTGAATTTCCCGCAGAATATGTAGTCAGTATAATATGGAGATGGCATCTATCACATGGTACCTGTGGCTCATCTCTCATTTCTTGCTGTCCCGAAGCCTGCTCAGGTACATCCCAATCAACAAGACGACCTTTCATCTGCTCACGGTACAAGTCTGATGCCATAGTAGCAATTTGTGCAGACAAAGATGACGCCATTGCTGGTGTCCATACAAGCTCTGGAGTCTCTGTTGTCTGCTCTAAAGCAGATACAACTGCCTCACCAGGGCCATCCCTGATAACTGCAACAAGGCCATCTGGAAGAAACCTTGCCAGTGTTATAGCAACTCTAGGCCCATGCATTGGCTGCCCAACAAGCTTCCCCAATAAGGAAGCTGCTGCTGCTCTCTGCTGTAAGGGAATATCTTCTGCACACCATAATTTATATAATCAATGAAATGTGACTTCAAAATAAACAAACAAGTGGGTGTAAGAAAAAAATCATTACTTTGCAAAGGCAACAGAAGTTCAAGAATGTACACCACTCCACCATGTTTGGCAGCTGCCCAAGCAAGTTCTGGAGTGCTTGCCAAAGCATATAGAACATGAAGAGCCCCTTCACGGCAACTTGGAGCATAGTGTAGCATTTCTAGTAAGAGAAGAAGGCTAGATCCATCCGCAACCATAGCCTCCAAGCAAGGAGCATATGTTGTCAAAAGAGACAGCACAGCCAGGCAAAGTTGAGGGATATTGCTTTTTGATGCAATAGGAACAGAAAAGCACCCAAAGATAGGAAATAGCTTCTCTTTGGAAGAGAATATAGACGCCAAATTTGGATAACTTGTCAGTAAGTTCTGCCAGTTAAGAGAGAGTCAGGCACAAATGATTAATAACAACCATAACATAAAAGTCAATAATGTACCTTTAGTGAAGTCAATCCAAATTGAAAGTTCTTAACCAGATCCAATTCTCCTTTATCTGTAGATTTTCCATCAGAGACTGCCATTGAATCATCAGTTACAAGTTGTCCATTCACTAATAAATCTGAAGTATCACTTATAACCTCAGATGTTTGAGGGGATGAGCTGCTTGGATTAAGAATATTCTGAACATCCGAATCTATAGAAAATTGATTATTCACTAGAAAAGATATGAAATCAATTAGAGCAACACAGAATGCTTCTGGTTCACTGATCTCAAAGTCTGGCTGATCATTATAAACTCTCAAGTAAACATTGCCAACAAATAGTTCTTTGGACAATGCCTCGTATAAAAAGGCATGTGAATCTTTCACGTCGTATGAACCATCAGGACCCTGGCTTGCACGTTGCTGATCCACAAATTTCAGCAGCTCTGCCCGAGTTGTAGAGTTCCAGATAATCTAAACCACAGAGGTTTAATATATAAATAAATATTGATCATAGAAAACAGAATAAGAAAAAAAAAACTTCACCTGAAACGACAACAAAAAAAAAAGCAGCAAACAAGCTTAATGTATATGCTACATGTTAAACATGAATTTAACTTTGAAGCATTGTTTAGGCCATTAATTAACAGTAATCATTCATATTATCATCTCATCAGAACCACACTTGACTGCACAGGGCCTTTGTGACCTGGCATGATGAATGGAGGCAAACTGAAGGGAGGAAGAAAATCATTAGCAATCAATTAAAACCATTTACTACTAAAACTCTGCTGCCTTGATTTGATAATTGGTAGCAACTCATGTGGGAATAGGGAAATGCAAGATACAAAGGATTCAAATCCCGACAGCGAAATAACTAGTTACATATGCAATTCCATTGTAGAAATGCAAAGGCAGGTATTGCAGATATAAAATGTTCTTCTAGATACAACAAACAAGTTCTGGTATTTTCATCCTTCAAATTAAATCGCAATAATTATTTCTCTCCAGGAAAAAGATAAATATCACGAAGTCATGAATAGACACAAAGAAAACCCTAAAAGTTGAATTAGAAATCATCTTTGTGTTGCATCTTTCATTATTCTATAGCATAACTCCTCTCCATGATACCAAATAAAGAACTATGAAAAATGTTGATGACAAAGAGGTAAGGGATTGAAAAAAGCTGTAAATTGGTTGGTAAACAAGTTGAAACCAAACAGCAACCAAGCCTCAATCCCAAACAAGTTGAAGCCAAAGCAAGATCTCAACAAATTAAAATAACAAAATTCCCAAGTCATCAAATAAAAGATATAAATAATAATGCCTAAATATTCTTTAGAACATTCATAACTCTGAACATTTCTTTTCCTTAAAAATTGACACCAATTACCTCTGGAGACTCCAAGTTTGTGTTTAATTTGATCAATAAGTCTTTTGGTAATTGATCTTTCAGCATGCTTGCGAGCTTAGGAGTGAGCAAAGCTCTGAGGGCATCAGCAGCAGTTGCATTATAAGGCGTTGAGCTCCCTTCTGTGCACAAACCACTAAGCCTTGACAAAGCCTGGGATGCTCTAACAGCATGCATATTTTTTGCAATTTGAACACTAGAACCTACACCAAGTGACTCTGTCTTATCAGAGTCCTCAGCAGTTGAGTCATACTGAAGCAACAATGGAAAAAGGTACCTAAAAAGAAACCAATATGACATATAAGAATGTATACTTTAACATTTCAATGTTTAAAATGAATACATTAGTGGCATGAACAGTAAAACCCATATCACCCCTCATTCAGTTTTTATTTTTTCTTTTTGGTTGACTGAAAAATAAACCCTCAATTCAGTTGAAAAGACAGGGAATTGGCCATCTGATATCAGGATCTATCTTATTAGCTTGACAGTCTCCTTTAAATCCCTCTTACAAAAATAAGTCTAGTTCCATCCTTCTTTTTTCAACCCCACAATATTTAATGCATAGTGACAACTAGAATCAGGTTCATCATACAGTACAGTGATCAGATGACTTTGATGATTATTATGTAGATGAAAAATTGTAAAGTAACTTACATCTGATACAAAAACTAGAAACAAGAGAGTTCCACCACAGAATTCTAACAGAATGTTGGAAGTGGATTTGGTAACAACAAATGGAGAAATTTAATCAAGTGAAGCAAGGAATTCAGCATGTAGAACCAAATTAAACATCATTATAATCCATAAAGTTTTCTTCTTTTTTTTTTTTTTTGGGGGGGGGGGAGGGGGGGCAAGGGGGTTAGGTCAAAAGATAGTGAAATTAAAAGCAAAAATAGTGATATTGCCATTTAATTAGTATGGCATGGAAAACAACCTTCCTGGGGTGCTCATCAGGGACGCATGATTAAAAAAATAGAATGATCAATGCACGTCACAAGCAGGAAAATCAAGAGAAGGGATAAAGTAAAAATAAAATCATATAGTATAGCTCAAGAAATTTATAGATTAAAGGGTGCCAGCAAGTGAAAATAAATATCCAGTCAAGTTGCAGAAGTGTAAGGTGTTGTGTGTGTGTGTGTGTGTGTACATGAAAAGCGAAGTGATAGTTCAGAAAAATGAAGGAGAGGACTTACCAAAGCACGCCAGCCCTTAACAAGGCATCCTGTAATTCAGAGGACACGGAAACATGGGCGATAGTCTGGAGCGCAGCATCCACAGCTTCAGGTACAAGCTCAAGTTCAGTGCAGTGCACAATATCCTCTACTAGTCCAGAAAATTGAAGCATCTCAGCTCTGGCACTCTCAAACCGACTCAAGACAGAAAAGGTCCGCATCACATTTGTAACAATAATAGCAGATGGTTCACTTGCAGGAGTAGTTGGCTGAACTACAAACATGCAACGGCAGAGAAGAGTTGCAACAAGTTGTATCCCACCATCCCTTACAAGCTCCTCACCATTTAATGAAGAGGAAGCACACCTAAATATCCAGTAGTAGTAGAAAGAAGTAATGCTAGTCAAAATCTCTTCGTAAGTCTATTAGAAGCAATCAAGAAACAGTAAAAAATGCAACTGGGATATTTACGTCAGCCAAATTAGCTCTGATGCTGCAACAAGTAAAGGAGCTCTATCAGCAGAAAGGAAATTGTTATCATCTTGGTCCACTGTAACAGCATTAAGCAACATGGGGTAGCCAGCATATTTAAAAGGCTCCAGCACATCTCCATATCGTCTGTATAAAATACATTGTCCCTTCAATAAAAGTAGTAATCTCCAAGGCTGAGGACCTTGCAACCCTTGCATTGTGGCCTATAAACAGTAAAATAAGTCAAAGCTAATTGGCAGACTAAACAGTGAGGTGTGATTGAACTGATCGCCAAATAGCAGGGAAAACATCGTGGAACAAAGCAGCGTAATATGTGTGAACCATTCATATCAAGTTGCAAATTTCAGTGTACATGTGTGCGCGGACTAACTTAAAACTTCAAAAAAAAAAAAACCTTCAGAAAAAATAAGGAAAAACAAAGCAAAGACACAAAAATGAATGATTTTGATCTTATGATTTAAAGATTTTAGTACAAATATAAATATTATAGGGAATCAACTCTTCAGTTGCTAAGTACTAGAACATGAAATATTCAGTTTGTTCTTATAACATCAGTAATCTAAACGGTGCAATATTCACATTATACAGTCATGCATAATAAAGTATTTTCTAGTTACAGTATACCTGAAGTCTCTCATAAGCTTTTTGCACAGCAAGAAACTTCTCCCTCCCCTCAGGATTTTTGTCAGGATGGTATTTCATTGCTAGTTTCCTATATTGCCTCTTGAGCTTTTCTTCATCAATGTTCTCAATCTGCTTTGTTATGTTAGTTGTGTCCTCAGAAGAATACTTCCTTTTGGCTTCATCATTCGATACATCTTCCAAGGATATCTCTAATATTCTGCAAGCTTCCTCTTCTGAAAGATCCATAGGTCTTCGTGTTAACTCTTCACGCCACATTACCAGTAATGACTGCAAAAACTCAACATGTTCAACAATTGGCCAATTCGGAAAGCGAATCTCATCACAGAGGTTCCGAAGGTAATAACGGTGACACCACATTTCATCCCTTAACTCTGGGTACGTCACTGGTGGCATAGGAGCATAGTCGTATAAAGAATGACAGTGCTGTGACAATTTATGGGGAAAATCGCCAAGATGTTGCAAAACCTGTAGAAGAAAAGTACAGGATAAATGCAAGTTTTAAATTGTCCTCTATAAAGGTAGCCAACTGGAGACCTTGACATCAACAAAAAAGCAATGAGCTACACACTGTATTTGCCTCATTTGGAGTTTTAAAAATACCTGACGGATCAAATTTTCGGCACGCATTTTGTGAGTCCAGACAATCTCTGGTGTATCAGAATCAGAAACCATTGCTGCTGCAAATGCAGATGGACCACTACGCTCCAGTACATACAGCAAGGATTCGGGTAAAAGCCCACCCAACACACTACGTTTTGCAAGAGGCAATGACGAGGAAACTGCAGCTTCTTCCCCACCATGGAATGCTTGATGGACATGAGTCGCATAAAAGAGTTGTGCGATGGAGAGGAGATTGGATCCAGGGTATGCCAGGCAAAAATAAAATGCACCAGTGCTGTAAAGACGTACCATTGCCTTGGGATTTCTGGTAACGATGGCCTTCAGCAAAGCTGCAGCAGCCTCCACAATACTCGGTTCCCCAGAAAGCATAGCCTTTATTCAGAAAAAAATATAGGTATGGATACTACAATTCACTCAAGCAGTAGCTAATGCAAGAGGCAATGCTTTCACTGATGAACATAAAATATCCACGGACATCAGATAAAATGATATAGAAGTTTGGTTTATCTTTGATTTGTTCCTTTTTCTTTTTCTTTTTCTTTCTGGTTTGTCAAGACATAAACTCAAAGTACTACTTACTCCCTCTTCCATGCTTGGCACAGTGCCCGCAACAAGACTAAATGCCCACTGTACCATGCTTATAAAATGAAAACCGACATCAATTAACTTAGAAACATAAACCTTTAAATCAAATCTCAGGATAAAGGTATATTTATTGAAAATTTAACTGTTGAAGATAGAAAGAATGGGAAAAAAGACAAATGACCTCTTTGTTCTTTATCATACACATGCATCTCTAAAACGTGTTCCCCTAGTCTAAAGACTCGGAAACTAAAAAAACAAGCATGCCAATCCAATCAAATATTCTCAGTATTAATAACCCTCCAAATGCATTAAAGATGGTAGGCTATACCAACAAGAACTCAACATTCAGGGATGAAAAGATAGCTCTGAAAATTACCTGTGCAATATGAGGAAGGCAGCGGGGACTAGACAAGATCCGCTTAACCCTTGGGGTTGGAGTAACTATTTCTCCAGCATCATCCAGATCTGAATGAGCAGATACCATGAAATGTAATATGGATAATGCTGCATCCCCTACCTGGATACAGTATCCACCAATTATCAGGTAACAATAAGAATATAATATATGAGGGAAAAACATATGCCAAGTGGGAATTGATGGAAAGAAAAACAAAGGGAAAAATAGGCAAAATCTTTTTTATGCATGAATGTTGCATATGCATGTCCTTTTGTTTTTGAAAGATTTATGACCAAGAGAAACAAAAAACGGATCAGGTAAAATCAGTGTAATGCCAGCAGCAGTTATCTAGCTTCCCTTCATAGGCACCCTAATCAAAAAATAGGGATGGTAATTCAGCACCACAGGCTATATTTCATGAATGCAACAAAATCAGTCAGTTTTAAATGATTGCGATACTTACTTGTAAGCACCAAATTTACTAAAACATGCACACCTGCGCCCTCAATTAAGCCCTCAAAATTGTCATTCCAAAATAAATAATTTCAAATGCCATTTTACAACTAACACAGAAACTGAGCAATTAGGGGTTAAATGCATGGAAGAATTTGACCAAAGAAGTACTCAACAGCCAAACAAGAGAGCAACATAGAACAGTGTTCATTTTAATATTGAGGTAGAAACAAAAGCAAAACAACAGCAACCACAATGAAGATCCCCATCAATCCCACACCGGAAATAACACGTACCTGAAATGACGTGAGGACAGGAACACGAGTAGCTAATACCCAACGAAGTTCACGGATATCACGCAATTTCTTCCACTCTAACATACCAGATGCCCAGCACTTAGTTGACCAATCAATGTCTTTCTTCGACCAGCACCTTCTAATAGCATCCTTCTCCATGGGTCCAATTTCTGTGCCATTGTTGTCAATAAACATCCATTCTTTAAGTGGCTCCATGAAAGCGGTAGCAGCTAATAAATTAGATTGCAAAGGAATAGAAGTCCTTTCTGAAGCTTCATGAACCACTGTCAGAAGATCAACAGCCAAAACACACCCCCCAACCAAAACACAAGCCTCCACATTAGATAAAACCTTCATTAAAACCTGCACATGTATTAGACATAGACAACCAATTATTTTTTGGATAAATGCCAGTCTCAGATTCTGCCCCCGCCCCTCTCAAAGAAAGGAAACAAAATTCTCTCAACACCGAAAACCAAACAAACATGGAAGCAGAAGCAGTCATCCCAAGTTGATCCAATGATAGTTATTGATACTAAAACATCTGAGGAACATAGATGACAAGATGAACTAGCTAATAGCATTACCTAAACTCATACAACTTAACAAATACAAAAATCAATCATAATATACCTTTAGAAGAAGAAGAAGACGGTGCCTCAAAGCTCTGTCATCTGTTCTATCCAAGAGAACTGTAACATGGGCAGTACCCTCAAAAGAACCTATAGTACTGAAATGCTGTTCATAGACAATTGCCATTGCTCTTGCACAAAGCTCCCTAACTGAAGAGCCTCCCCCTCCCCCAAAACCATCTAATCTTCCCATATCACACCAATCATCAGATGCACCCAATTCATCAGGAACAGTGCCATCTACTGTAAGTCCTATGTCTGCATCACATAAGAACCGATGGTAGAGTGCCCTAAAGAAAGCAACTGGATCACGCAGTGGAAAATCCTGAGCCCTGCCATTGCTGCTACTGTCAAGCAGCAAACGCAGATAATATTGCCCTACACAAACTTCTTTGGACAAACTAGGATAACTGACAGAAAACTCAGTATAGTTCCAAGATATCTGTGGTGTGCTATCTTGCCCAGCCATCACATCTGCTGTCACACCTCCTGGAATAATATCCTCAGATCGCGCCTTCTCAGCATCTAGTTTATTAACCTCAGCCTTCAATGCCTCCCTCAGCTCTTGCCTTGTGCGCTCATTCCAGATTAAATCAGCACGATTATGATCGAGGCTAAAAGCTCGCCAAAATTCATGCCAATTACAAAGCAGCTGACCAGAACCCACAGGTGTATTCTTCACAACAACCTGTGCAGGAGCTGGAAGGTCTGTATTCTGAACACCAGGCCCACATGCATCAGAGTCAACTGAATTTGAGGCATTTGGTTCTGACTCCTCGTGCATATTGGTCATCCGTGCATCTGCTGAAGCAATGATAGGTGAATGATCATTTTGCGGATATCCTGTAGAGGCAACATCATTAGTCAAATTTTCAATGGCATGAGCAGCTGATGACTGTCCAGAATTTGCATCTAGAGAAGATTTTTTATAGTTATCTGATCCTCTTAAAGCTCCAGCATTTATCTGCCTCACGGGATCACCAACTTCATAATTATTAACAGGAGGCAAGGAATGCTCTTGAGAGGCAATTCCTCTCCCAGCACGACCTTTCCTCTGCTGAAGTAAACGCCTCTGTCTTCTACTGATCAATGTTCCTTCTCGATTGTCTTCTTCAAGTTGAGCTCCATCAGATCGTGTGTGCAGATAAGCAACATGGCCAGGAGGCAAAACTCTAGATAATAGATCCAGAGCTGGTTGATAGGAATCTGCCCAAAGAGCAACAAGCTGTCGACTAACTTCACGTCGCTCACCTGCAGGACTGAAAAATGCATGTGATAAGTGCCTCAGTAAAGCACCATCACGTAAAGCAGCATCACGCATAGACTCTGCTGCAATTGCATCCTCTTCTGCAATTGTGCGCATGATCACAGCAACTATTTCCCTTACACTTTCAGCAGGATGCCCAAACAACGAAAATAAGCGCCGGCGCAAACCAGCTACTTGGCGCAACAATTCAACAAAAACTGTGTATTGAGTAGTTTCACCATGTGGTTCGCATATCATGGCCTCGAGAACTTCAACAACAGCCATTGACAGTAGAGGTGATATAGACATAGGTTTCAATCTGTTGACAAGGATGACAACATAACCATTATGAGCAAACAAAACAGATTTTGCATGCATTATAGTGGCATGTTTCTCTCCTTTAGAATCTGCTAATAAACTTGCATCTCCAGTGCCACCACCAATGAGAGCTGTGACCAGCCCTGCAGCTTCAGCAGCAACGCCCTCAGAACCATTTCTAAGTAAACCCATTATTCTTCCAACAGCAGCAGGAAAAGACATCACATGTGAAGCTGCACTTCTTGAAGCCAATAATCTACGTAAACAAGCAATGAAACCCATCACTGTTGCAGCTGCTTTAGAAGAAGGTGGAGGCAACGGAGGAGACTCTGGAGGAAGATTTGGTGTAGCTGGAAGCATTGTGATCAAGGCCATCAAAGTTACCTCAGGCACATCAATGTTAATAGGAACACCACTATATGGAATACAAGCATTGAACTCCCTTATTCTACGCCACAATTTAGCTCTTGAACCAGGAATTGAACCACCTTCAGCTACAGCATCTTTAGCAGCTGCGGCTAAGTGTTTCAAATGCAAGGATGTACTTTCCACATCAGCAATTTGACTTTGTGACCCTGATAGTAAATGGACCCTCCCACAAGGTGGATCAATACGATGACCAGGCATTGTCAGCCTTGGTAATACAGTTACTGGGCGCTGTCCCTGCACAAGTATACTCAAAAGATCAACCACAGCACCACATTAAACTTTCCTGTTGAATGCACATGCCACTGATAAGCTTGAAAGTTTATCAAATTGGAATCATGCATATAAACTTTTACACTAAGTAACCTATCCACATCCAACAGGAACAAATACCTACTTCTGTTTGCAACACATCCCGAACTGCAGCTAGTAAGCTATCCCGAGACGTGCTTGCATAGACCTGTAGCCATGAAACACACATTAGGAACTTTCCACCAAGAGCACATAAAATTTCAAAAGGAAGCCAAGCAATGCTCACATGGATGGGGCACCCATCATTGAACTCAATGGCAAACATTTGGGGCTCCTCAGCAAATCGTACTAGGGAACTTACAGCAGACAAAGGACGAACAATAACAACCTGAACACATCTAATGAAGATATTCAGCATTTGATAAAATTCTACCACCATGCACATGCACTTAAATGTGAAATAAAACCCACTCATTTGGTGCAAATTGTTAACAGCTGATGCATAAGACCAACCTTAATGGATGTACAAATTATCAGCATTGCCCACAACACCTCACTCAAATTGTAGTTAAGATTTTTCATCAACTTACTTCATAGTTATCATGGCGCCTTTCAACAAGTGAACCCTTTGTTAAAATGAGCTGACGAGAGACAGCATCGCCATGCTCTCCAAGTCCCCCTTTTGGGCCAACTCCCAAACTCAATCCAGGAACATTTAAAGTTCCATGAGCAGCAGAACGCAACCTTGTCACAGACCAATGCCCAAATGGGGTCTCCTTTTCTCCAACTGCTTCTTTTGCTATAATTTGAAAATAAAGAGACATAGATAAATTAAGAGAAACAACAAAGAAAAAACAGATGAAGGAATCATAGACATGAAAAAAAGGTAATGGTGTATTTTTAATAATGAGATACCCCTTCGATTTAAATACTCTTCTGCACTCAGGGATTGAGAACTGTCCACAGATAGTGAGACCCCAACCGTGGACTTGGCAGTTTTAGTCTGCAAAAGCACACTCAATAAATGATCTCTGGTGTATTTCGCATCTTAAAGAGAGGGAAGCTATGGAGCAAAAGGGATCTTCACACAAGACACTGAAGCACTACAAATACATATAAGAATGAAATCATAAACTAATGTTCATACCAAGTTTGAAATAATTGCAGCATTCGTGGTTCCTGAAGCAGCTTGGAAAGCTTTGGATTTTCTGCCATATGAAGGGCAGAGAACAAAACCTCCATGATCACCACCTTTATTTCCATATGCATCAGCAAGAAGCATGATAGCTGGCGAACTCATGTCTCTAAAATCTAAACACCAGCGAAGGTCTCCAGATTTTAACTCAATCAGCTCAACTCCAACACAAGTAATTTTCATTTTCTGCATTTGAACAAAGAATAAAATATCTATATATTAAATCATAAAATTTCACAAACTAGCATATCAAAATTAGAAACTTGAGAACTCTAGATGAATATTTTGCTAGAAATCATATATAGTAATCTTACATGAGTAGTAGCTAAATACATACATACATGTGTGTGTGTGTGTGTGTGTGTGTGTGTGTAGTTGCTCAATCAAAATTGACGGAAAGAAAAGAGTGACTTACGAAAAGAACCCAGTCTTTAGGCTTTCTCCTGAGATGCAAAACCGGGAATTCAGCAACAGGAGCAAGCCTATTCCATCGAATCCGATGCAGCTCAGTCAAAATGCTAGCTCTAAACTTAGACGAAAACTTAATCGCCTTGAATTTACCTTTACCATCAGTCCTCACACTCAAATTAAACTCACTAGAATTCTCATCTCTTCCAATAATTGCCGAAGCGCTCTCGAAATCAGCGCCAGCGTCGTAAGAATTAGTTACGGAGAGCGTGTTCGGGTCTAAGGTGATAATCGAAACATTAGAAATACAAAGAATCCTCTTGTACCGCCCACGCCACGAATGTTTTACCACCAGGTAGCGTGCAAGGTACTCAGGCTCTTCTTGAAGAGGAGGGGTAGAGATGGAAGAAGAAGAAGAAGAAGAAGCGGATTCCATAACCGGACGGTTGCGATCGTGACGAGTGACGGATTGTTGTTGTTCTAGATAGTAGAGCGTGTGAGCGCGAGGGACATTGTTAGAGCGGAGAAAGAAGAATAGCCCCACGCCGGCTTCGGTGTGAGACCGAGACTGATTCGCACCCAGTTTAAGGCCGTGATTGCCGATTCGATTTTCCGATTGGATCGATCACCGATACTTTTGCTGTACCTAACAAGAATTCAATTACCATGGAAACTTTTGTTAATTTAAATCAGCTTTAGAATTTGAGGTTAGATCTCAAATTCTCAAAGTTGATTGAAGGATTTTTTTTAAAAAAAAAAATTTATTTTGACAGCTAGGAGGAAGAAGACGAGAAAGGAAGAAATGGAGCTCGTGCTTTGGTATTGTTTTGGAGAAACATTATCTAGTCCCTTATCTATATGGTTTTTATCATTTGGGTACCAATTCAAAACTTGTTATCAATTAGGTCTCCAATATTTTATATCTTTTTCAATTGAAAAATGATTTTCAATTTTTAAACAAACTTTTCACACCAAAATTTCTTAAATCTCATTTGATATTATAGTAATAATTATTTTTTAAAGTATTTTTTATTTTGAAATACATTAAAATAATATATTTTTTTATTTTTTAAAATTTATTTTTGACATCAGCACATCAAAACAATTTAAAAATACTAAAAATAAATTAATTTGAAAAAAAATATAATTAAATTTAAATATTTTTTTAAAAAAATTAAAATACAAAAATAAATAAGCTCTTAAAAGTAATGATTAGCAATATCATTTAGATAGATCTTGAAAATAATAAATAATTGATCTTTCATGAAAATAAATATATGATTTAATGATAATCTTAAATTTTATTAGTATAACATTACTCCTAATTTTCAATTAATAATGTTTCTTAATTCTTCATTTAACATTTATTTATAAAAATAAAGTACTTAATGTAGTTTTGTGGAATTTATTTAAAATATTGATACTAGACTGAAAATGTTAAGTGACCTTATCAGGACCTAACTGATAAAAAGACTTTAGTTTGCGACTCAATTTTGAATAGGTATACAGATTAGAGACGAAATTTTAGGTTTACCTTTTCTTTTCGTCATCAGGTCTTCTTCTTTCTTTTTTTGGTA
>Ga0325414_1000621_pt1 | contig 30121 bp, 23 predicted proteins | sample PopdelMetagenome_8_FD_206183 | JGI IMG/M metagenome (GOLD analysis project Ga0325414, IMG submission 206183) | Populus deltoides microbial communities from Bellville, Georgia, United States - Leaf-PdKOR-R3 | ecosystem: Host-associated > Plants > Phyllosphere > Phylloplane/Leaf | place: USA... | reverse complement strand
ACTAGGATTGCCACTCAAGTATTTATCTATAAGATCTTTAGAAAATATCAAAGACTTAATCTCCTTTAAAGCTATAATTTTTCTACTATACAGAAAAGTCTCTACCAAGTTTTAATATACAAGAGATTAAAAAACATAACAATAACAAGGCTTGATTCAACAAATATGTAATAATCGAATTGAACTCATCAGTATAAGATTGAAGTTGAAGCAACAAAGATCGCAGAAATGAGTGATTCAATGAGTCGAATAAGTTGTTAATCTCATTTCTAGCTTGCGCGGACCTCAGTAAGTATGATACTGATTGCCCATATCCGCTGCCGAAAGTGCTGAGGGCACTTACCGGAGATTGGATTCCATACAATTTAATATGCTTCCTCCTTATAAGATAGCTTTGAAATTGGAAAACTTCAAGTTATTGCATTCAGAACTTTCAATAGCTCTTCGTGGATATTCTTGATTGTGCCATTTGATACCATTCCTTGCACATAACATGAGCAAACGAACTTGGAAAGGTTAGTTTTTTTGTACTAGTGTGCTATTAGTTGACATTCAATGATTAGAAATAATAAGAGCTCTCTCATAATGCTCCTTTTGTCTCTCAAATTCTCAGTGGGTGATGTTCAGACAAATTAGTGTCAAGAACAATGCTTACACATGATTACTGGACAATTATTAGGCCATTCCTATTATTGAAGACATTGAGTGAACTGAGTCCATGACTTGTGGACTAATTGTGATCGAGTTTCTTGAGCAAGCTGGCTAACTTTTTTACAGTAAAAAGAAAAAAGAAAAAAGTGAATTCCAGGTGGGATTTTTGTTGTGTAATGGCCATGATAGTGACTAAACCTTTTGGTGTTAGATAGGCTCGCCCCTCTAGGGTGTGGCCCACCCTTGGAATGGTCTGCATCCATTATAAGTTGTATGGTGTTGAATTATCATACATGAAATTAATTGTCTTGTTTGGCTTCAGAGGTGTTTGCTGTACTTGGGTGAGAATTAGACTCTAAGACTTCGTATATATGCAAAACATTCTTGATACTCGAACTCTATGCATGAACATATTAGTGGCTGTTGCTATTTGTACTGATTACACTTGAGTATTTGCTTACTTCTCTATAAGAAACTAAGAAACCACTGATGATCAATGAAATAATATGAACTATTTGATCCTTCATGTACGTACTTATCTCATGACTGCAGAGTTTAGTAAGAATATGTAGAAACTGAGTTTGACCTCTGCAAAGAGGATGAAGAATTTAGGAACTCGATGCAATCTTCCATAGCTTCAGCACGTTGAGAGTCTACTGCCTCAGCAAGTGATCTTGATCTTGGCAAACTTGATGAAGTGACATTATGTGAAGACTCCTTTCTCATGGACACAGAACGTAGAACTCTTGCTACCTGAGCACTGAGACTCCTTAGTAGTCTTGCTGGTGAAAATTTTGAGGTTCTAGGAAGCCTAAAAGTGAGAGTTCCAGCTATCTTCTTCCTGTTTCCACCTACTCTTGTTCCACTTCCATGTTTAAGAAAGATTGTTGGCTTATCATTGACATCGGGACTGAAACTCACTCGCTTGCTTGCTTTACGTGACATTTAGAACTGGGAGTGGAGTTCCAAAGCGGAAAGTACGTACCCTTCTTGTTTGAAATATAGAGAGAGGGCAGTGCGCGCACACAGAGAGCGAGAGAGAGAGAGAGTTGTGAACAAGAAGGGCCAGTTGGTAAGGTTGTGGGGGGGTATTTATTGATGAAAATTGTGACATAAAGAGAAGGGAAAAGAAGATACTGCGGATAAAGGTAAAATTAAATACTGGATTGGGGCTTCTCATCGAAATGAGGAATAGACACAGTAGTATTTGTGAAAATAAATGCATTTTCAAAGAGGTTGGCTGATTGTGAAAGACAAAGGACCTAGCAAGCAGCCGTTTGGTTCAACTTCACCTCTTTGTTTAGGGAATACGTATAGACATGCATTAACCATGCACATGGCATATATATTGACCGTATTCTACATCTTTTACATACCCATCCACAATATCCTCCTCACTCATGCCTTATGATTATAACTTAGGATGCTCTCTTTCAATTATTGAAAATGGAGAAAGCAGAATATGAATCGGATTCATGTGAATCAAAACTGTACAATTACTGGGGTATATCGGACTTTAGTATTGTACTTCTAGCTCATTAGAATCATCAATCCTTAATATATTATTGATCTGGTTTGTATGAACTAAACCTATGTAATAATCTTTATTGAATTACGGTTGTTATTTGAAATCACATATTTTAAGCATGGTTCTCGCATGTACGAATATACTTTTTATTTAACAGCCAACGGTAAGAATCCCAGAACACCATGACAGGCATGGTACAATGTTTCTATCAGTTGGCTAAATAATTAAAGCCTGAGCATTTCAGTGTTTTACCCGTTTTACGCTAGTATGAACAATAACCAGATTGCGTGCATACAAGAATTCAACAGAATCGAGGAGGAGGAGGAGGAGGAGGAGGTTTGGTCAAAAGAAAGAGGAGCAGGTGGAGCCTTTAATAGGGTAAGGGCGAGAGAGATGAGGTAAATAAAGAAAAACAAGAATAGAATAGGGCACAAAGAGGGACAGAATTTGATACTCTTCTCGTCAGCGTTTCTTTTTAGGTTTTCTGAAGGCCCTACCAACCCTTTGCTTTTGGTGGCCATCCTGGTTCTACAAGGATGAAAAAAAAATTCTACTAATGATGGCCCCCATTTTAGAGGGAATCTATTTGAATATGGAAGTGTGGGCTTGGCGTGAATATTATCGAACTCTTCTTTTTCTTTCCTTCTTTAATTTTTGTCACTTTGACAGAAGAAAATTCCTGTTGAACAAATCTGTTTGGTGGAAATTTTTTTTTTGTTCTTGGAGCTTAAAGGTCCCAGTTTTATGTCCTGTTTTTCTCTCACTTGAGATGGTCTCTCATGGAGCTATTAATTAACGGACCATTTTTTATTTTATTCTTTTGAAACTAACCATCGGATCTTAAAGACAGAAGAGGAAACAGCCAGCTTGAGAGCACATGGCTAAGGCATTTATTGACAGACACAAACTCAAAACATTTGGTGGAAGTAAGAAATTAAGAATGGTGCTCGATTCCGTCCATCTTAGCATTTTGAATAAATAAATAATAATTCAATGCCTATGTTTCTAGTGATATAGCAACTTAGTCCTGGTTTAATTTGCATGGAAGCCACAACTTAATCCCTTGACTGTCTGTCTCTTATCGCAAACTTATTAAAAGCTTCGTTGATTTCTTAGAAAATGGCCAGACTGCTCCTTGAATTTATTTCAATTAATTCACGAAACAACTATAAGAGATTTAAAGTAAAAGCTGTTCTACTTTTTTTCTTTTTGATTTAATTTTTTTGTCAACTAATTTCATAAGATAAAATTTTAAATTGTAGTAGAAATACAATATTATAAGAGAGGACTACAATGTAAAATATAGACAATTGTGTCGCTAATCTTAGATGTTTAAAATTTTTATTTTGATCCAAAAACTCATTTTGTTCACTTTTCGGTCTATAGAGTTGAGAGAAGAATACAAGAAACTCATTGGAAAACGATAAAAGAGAAAGAACTTGTTAATTGACCATTATTCAACCATAAAAAATAAAAATCTTTATGTTAATAGGTTTTTTTTTCTTGAGAGAAGTTCATTAAAGGTGATTTTTCTCTCCAAACATGACGGGAAAGGTAAATTGGTTTCAGTTTTGATTTTTGAGATTTGGTTTTCTTTTGTGATATTAAGGTGTTTTAGAATTGTTGGTGGTTTATATAAGTTTTTATGGTGTTTTTAAGATATTTTTAAGGTGTTTTCGGATTAAATAGGTTGAAATTAGATTTTTAAGCCAAAACCCATCATTTTTCTAGTTATTAAAGTGGTGATCAGACTTTGGGCTATAGCCCAATAAGAGACTTGTTGCTTGCTTAATTAAAAAAAGAAGAAGATGATCTTAAGGGAAAAAAGAAGAAGCATGGGTGCAAGACTAGGCTTCCATGCCCACGCTCATGGTGTTTTTTAAAAGGCCTAAGCACGCTAGACCGCCTAGGTTAGCACGATTGATCCTTTTTTTTTTCCTTTGATTTATTTTTTTTTGTTATATCATCCTTCAATATTAGGTTTTTATCGAATTTTTTTATTTCATTATTGATATTTGATTGATTTTTATTTGATCCTTATAATTTGTTTCAATTTGCTTTATATGAGGTTATCTCACTCTTAAAAAACTTCTCAACATTTGATTGGTGTTCAATTTTGTGAGTTAATTATTTTTGTTATCATATAATTAAGTAAAATAGTTCTAAAAAAAAGTTCATAAACTCGATGGAGTTCATGATCCAAGTTTTTAGTTAAGTTGTGAAGCTTGGGTCGATTCAATATATTGTCATCTCAATATTAAAAAATATCATCTTGAAAGTTTTTTTAAAGCCTAACAACACTTTTTATCAATCGTTCAGGCTGCATTTGTACCCGTCAATTCGACTAGATCATGTTGAGACAACTCTCACATGATTTAATTTTAAACTTTGGCTAGGCAAGAAGTCAAGTCGAGAGGTTTCAAGGTTGTTCTGCATGTTCGAGTTTAATAAAAATATCAGATAATTCTTTGCGGCTTGAAAAAAATTAATCCAACTCATAACGTAGCGCAAACTAGTAAATTAATATATAAATAAAAGGATATCTTGGAAAGAAAAACAACCAAATTTATGACAATTCAATATATTATTACGGGACACTTAACATACAAATTAAGTAATAAACAAAAATAAAAAAATAGTATAGAAAATTTCAAAAAAATATATATTAATTTTTTCTTAGTTGTTTGGACATAACCTAAATGGTGAGAAATTTTCACCCAAAAAATCCACCCCATACCCGATGTTGATCGAATCTAACCTATCTACTTGTACTCTTTTCTATTTGACCTTTTTAGGTTTCCATAAGCGCTCCACCGCAAACTTTTCATAACACAACTTTTTTATGTATAGACAAGCTTTTTCTATGCAAAGTTCATAATATTTTCTAGATCAATAGCAGACCACCACTAATAATTTTTATCAATAACATCCATGACACAACAATCATGGCATAACACATCAACTAAAAACCATTATGGTTAGCCAAACCAATATAGAACTAATGTTTTCACCAATAATACAATAGCATAACACATCAACTAAGAGCCATTATGGTTAGCCAAACCAGTATAGCACAAATGTTTTCACCAATAATACAATATCGTCTCCATGAAAAAAAATCTAAGGTCTAAGTGTATAAATACACCAACTACTAGGCAATTAACTAGGGCATAACTAATCTTACAATTTAGAAGCAATTTCTAGCAAGACAATCCTAAGTGTATAAATACATCAACTACTAGGCAATCAACTAGTGCATAACCAATATCATCTCCATGAAAAAAATCTAAAGCCTGAGTGTATAAATACACCAGCTACTAGGCAATCAACTAGTGCATAACCAATCCTACAATTTAGAAGCAATTTCTAGCAAGATTATCCTAGCAAATATAAGCCAAATGCTTTAAAAGTCATCAAAATTCCATGAAATCCAAGTCAAACCATTGAAAGCCAGACAAAACCAGGTTAATTCTTATAATTTCTAGACCAAATACACACTCTTTAACCTTCACTTTGTTTTTAACTCTTAGTGTATATTTTTTTTCTCTCTACATGCACATGTTAATTTAAGTATTAAAGAACTTCTTGTTCTTTAAGAGATTTATTTTTTTAAGAGAATAACAACTATCAATCAAGTTCATCAACCCAACTATAAAAAACCTAATTTTTGTATAAAACATTTTCACCACTTCATTAATATCTTAGACTTTTTATATTATAAGCACTAACAAACTAACAAATTGTTTCGTTGAAAACCTAAAGAGTGATCTACACATTAAGACAATATTAAAGTAAATTATTGTTTTTTTCTAGCATATCATGGAATATGGAAGACTCTTTAATAACTCTTAAAGAAATGGAGGGAGGCCTCATAGTTGTAAATTTCATTCCGAGCACCATTTCACTTTTCTTGTTTTGTATGAGATATCTCGGTATCAAAACATTTCAGAATTTTATTCAGGAGTCTTTTCTATTAATAAATATAAAAAAAATTCAACATAATATTAATTTCATGATTCATCATTTTCAACTTAAATATAAAGATAAATTAGTTTCAAATGATGAAATGTAAACAAAATATCAACAATTTAAAATTAAATTTCAAAGTTTAAAACATTCTCAAATGCTTAAAAAAATTAACATGCGTGTAACATAAACGAATTTTATGGAGAGAAAATATTAAAGGTTAAGTTGTAAGACTAAAAAATCATTGTCATGTTAGAAATAAAATAAATTCTTGCAATTTCTCATAAAACTTGCCCATATTTTATGTTCTCATTTATTATTAATTAGTTATAAAGGACACATATGAAACATAAATTATTTTTTGAGAAATATACATGATGCATATATAGAATAAATAAAAGAGAGAAGTTGTAAAAAAGAGTAAAAATAAATTTAGTGGCTATTTTTATTATTTTGTAAATTAATCCTTCCATTTTTAAAATCATAAATTAGTCCCTTAAACAAAGTTGATTCTTAATTTTATTTTGAAATTTCTAAATTATCCTTTTTAAATACATTTTTTTTTTTAATTTTGAGTGTAGTATGTAAGATTAGAAAATTGGATTACAAATGAAAGATATTGGGAAAAAAAAAAAAACAATTCGATGAAACCCATTATAATGTATATCTTGTCCTGGTTTGATTCAGAATACAACGGATGGAACATACTCATAATATCTTGGCCGGTATTTGGCTGAGATATTTGATTGAGATGGGCTGAGTAGATGAAATTTATTCTACTAATTTTTTGAGGTGATACAATATATTAACAAAAACCTAAAGGAGATCAACAAAACATTGTAGCTTGTGAGAAGAATCAATGTGAGTTCGTAATGTGATTCCTCTTTTTTTTTATCTTTTAATTATTTTTGTTATCTTTTAATATTATATTGATTTAAAATTGTTCTTGGTGATTTTGTTTATGGATGTGTATGGGTATCTCATGATGTTGGAGGAATCTCTTTTCACCCAGTTTTGCAAAATAAAAATTAATTTTATTAATTTAAAAGAACTAGAATTCGAGGATCGAATTTAAAGTTTAGACAAATATTTAGTCCTTTTTTTTTGCTAATATTAGAGGCTAATTTTCACAGTCCAAGAAATTATTTGTATTTTGTTTTTGGTCACTGAACTTTTTTTTTTTAAAAAAATGATCCATTCACATGACTTTATTTTGGGTTTGACTTTGTAATTTGTTTCGGTTGCTTATATATGAGGTTTGTACAATGTTGAGGAAGAATTTTGACACTCAATTGATTTTTATTTTGGTAAAATAAACTAAAATTATATTGATATAAACTAATTAAGGGACTAAAATTAAAACTAAAACATATATAATAGACTAGGGTGGATAGATAGGTTAACTTAGCTAGCACGTGGGTCACACACACCTACGTATGGAGAAAGCCCGTAATATTCAAACAGCATGCATGACTTTCTCTGATGGCCAAACACACTTGTTCGCAATTGCTTTCGAAGCAATGTGTCGAGGTTTGTCATGTGAGGCAGTGTACGAGGGTTAAGGATCAACAATGATACGTCGGTGATAATTTTTCTTCTCTACTCTTTTTTTCTCTCCCCTCTCTTTAAGATTCATGTTCGTTCAATTAAAATTGAAAAATGTCCTATCAATTTCTTTTAATATCAAATTTAGCATTCATTCTTTTAATTTTTATTTCTTGTTTTGGGTCATTTTTAAATTTTTTTTTTTTCAATATCGATTGCCCTTTATATTAGGTTGATTAGGAATTGAATTATGTAAATTTCCTTTAGGTTATTCTAATTTTATAATACGAGTGATGAGTTTAAAAATTAATTCCAGTTGACATATCTATCTTTAATTTAGATCTTTTATTTTTTTATTTTAAACATGCTAATAGTTTCAACTACTCTGAATTGACAATTATCTCATGGAGGAGCATGTCGGTTGGCGCGCGCGGCTTGCATATATGAAGTCTCTATTCAAGTCCCAATTCATAAATCACAACCAGCCATCTAACTGACTTACCGGACCTTGACTTTCCTAGCCAAACCCGACCCGACCCGACCCGACCCAAACTAAAAATCGGAGTGCATCCTGCATGGCATTTAATGGTATTTTTGGGAAATCAAAATCTGGCTGTAACTAGAAGAAAAAAGAAAAAAAAAGAAATAAAAAATCAGTCATCAATTGTTAACAATGGGCTGCGATTGAAAGCAGTTCAAAGTAAATTGGGCTCACACTCCTTTCTCTTTTACTTGATGCTTAGTGGGCTAAAATCTTTTGGATCAGAGCCCAACGCCCCTAACAATGTATTAAAAAAACTAGTAATCAGTTATGGTTGCTCACGAAAAGTGGATATTTTTATTGATTGAGAGCGTGTTTGGTAGTGTGGTTATGAATGTATTTTAAATAATTTTTTATGTTAAAATGTATATCAATGATGTTTTTTCATTTTTTAAAAATCATTTTTGATATCAGCACATCAAAACGATCCAAAACATACAAATCATATTAAATTTTAGTAAAAAAAAATTGAAATTTTTTGGGAACGCGGCCGCAGCCGCGTTCCCAAACATTCCTGAATGTAATTTTCTTTTCTTTTTTATGCAACTACTTTCTGTGTATTTATAGATTCAAAATGAATTTTGACTGAGTTTAAAGAAGGCAATGATCAAGAATCAGAATGGGCTCCGTCTTTTCCTTGAGAGGTGATATTTGTGTATTTTCACTTGTTAACACCTTTTTTAAGTAATGTTTGTCAAATAAATTATAAAAAATTTTAATTTGAAATTTTTTAATAAAACAGTACAATTTATAAATGTTGTGATTATAAATTATAACATTTAAAATTATCACGATTGAAAAAATATTAAAAATATTATAATTCTCCATCATGACATTTACTCAATTTCTAAAATGAAACCCTAAACAATATCCTAACTCCAAACTCTAACTCTAACTAATCTTAAACACTAAATACTAAATTCAAATTTTGAAATCTTTTGTGAACATAAAATTAAAGTTGACCGTAGATTGCTTTGAAAATTGAAGTAGCTTATAATAGAAATTCAAAGCTAAACCTACATAACACGTGGGCTATTGTAACCTAGATTAAATATTATGTAAAAACTTAAATTTTTTTAACTATAATTTCTTAACCAATTCTAACTACTATTTCTTTTATTTTATTTTATTTTCAAGCATATTCATGTAAATTATTTTTTTAACCTGTATTATAGTAATTGAAGTTGCTAATAACGCAACACAATAATCTTGGCTTCATTCACCTATAAATGACTGATTTGAAATTCTGAATAATCTAAAAATGAAAATTGAAAAAATGATCGAAATTAGTAATTTATCAAACATGAAAAAACCTACAACAATATTAACATTCCAACTACAATCAACCTTATTGTCTATTAGATAATAATATAAAATCATATCTTGAAGTTTCATCTAAAAACTTAAGTTATTGGGTTGAGATGTTCTTTGACATGGTATCACAACCTTGATGACCAAACGGTCACGAGTTCGAATCTCACCACTCTCATTCTCTTTTTTAATTAAAATCTAATTAATGGTACAAGGTAGTGTGCACTCGTGTAAATTTCAAGCCCAAAAAGCTCTAACTTGAGAGGAAGTGTTAGAAAGTAATATAAACTCATATCTTGGGATCTTATCTAATAGTTTAAGCTTTTAGGTAAATTGGTTCTTTGACATTGTTTTCATTCACGTTTCCACCTATAAAATTTAGTTTGGGTGAAGGATTGAGGTTAGAGTATTGTTTAGTGTTTGATTTTGGGGTTTGAGGTTAGTTAAGAAAAGGTTTTAGGGTTATGGTATTGTTTATAGTTTGATTTTAGAGTTTGAGTATACGTTGATATTAGAAATCATGACATATTTAGTTTTTATATTTTTCAATCATGACAACTTTAAATATCACAATAAGTATAAATTATGTTATTTTGTAAAAAAAAATAAAAAAATTAAAGATATTATTTTACCAATAATTTAGATAAACAATGCTAATTTTTTAAAAAAATATATGTAATATTTGCACTCAAGTAACTAAAGTACCCTTAACAAAATTTAAGTCTTATTCATTAACCAAAGCAAAACCCCCTTAACCACCTTAACAATGAAACCCCCTTATCCTCCAAAATAACTCATACCATGTTTACCATTAATCATAGTTATACCTCCCTTCCCTTCCCTCACCTTCGAACATAAAAAGGACAAAGACAGCCCAGAAAAAAAGAACAATGTTGTAATGAAAGGCACACACATTAGCATTAACAGAAAACAATCCAGCTTATGTTTTTTTTTTTTCTCTCATTTTAAAGCATGATTTGTATCCTAAACTTTCCTTAATTAATTATCTATGGTGTTTTCAGAACAACAACATTTCCCCCTTCTCTGCCAAGATTCTAAAAGGCAATATTCAATTTGAGAACTTGAATTCAATCCCTCACCAGATGATTAGTCCCAAATACTGGAATTGCAATCATCTCTTTCAGCATCAAAAGGTGATTTTCTCAAATCAGGTTTGTGAATATTCTTATAGTATATGCAAGAAGTGAAAGACCCACCATACAGGCAAAGAAAGTGAGGCATAAATCATAACAATCACATACTAGTATTTTTTAGACAGGTGGCCTGGACTTCATCACAGGCAGAGCTATATTAAAAAAAAAAAAAACCTTTAAAAGCCAATGTAAAGGCATTACTAGTATGTTTTAAAAAATAAAATAAAAAATTTGTTACTCGGGTCATAGATCCTACTAGATGTAATAAATGGTTCCATCTAATTATATGATTAAAAAAAATAATTAGATGATAAGGATTAAAAAGAAACAAATATTAATCGAAAGAATAAAAATCAAATTTAATATAAAAAATAAATAAAACTTAATGATAAGGAAAAAAATTTAAATAAATCAATTAAAAAAAGGATTCAAGACAAAATAAAATGCAATTGAAAGAATGATAACCAAATTTAATACAAATAACAAACAACAGGACACCTCTGATTTTTTGCGGGAGCTTAAGAGAAAAAAGGGAAGAGAAGAAAAAAAAACCACAAGAGCCTAATAGTTGCGACCTTTTGTAAATGCACTGCACCACCTAGAAGAGTGTGGTGTAGCGCTTTCAACGCTATTGTGAAAGCTGTCATTTCATCGTCTAATGATGCCTTATACTCTTCTTAAAAACCGTGAAAGCCACTTATCCTTTGGCGTATGTGATACACACATTAATCTATTTACGATGTCTGTTTACCTCAGTCCCCATACATGTTTTAGTTTTAATTTTGGTCCCTTGACACTTAATTGTCTTAATCTAGCTCAATTTTGATTTTCTTCCCTATAAACCTAAGCATCAGCCGACAAACAAAATGCTTCCTCAATGTTGCTACAACCCAATACTTAGACAATCAAAACAAACTATTAAGTCAAATCTCAAATAAAATCAATATGAAATGATCAAATTAAAAAAAAATTGAGTATATATAAAAAAAAAACTTTTCCGGTCCATAATCTTAGCTAACAAAAAAAAATTAAATATTTGTTTCAACTTTGAATTTAATTCATAAAGCTCTAATTCTTATCAATTAATAATGCATCAAAATATTCTCTCAATACTATGAGGCCCCTAGATGTAGGCATTAAAACAAATTACCACTATAGTTTTAAAAAAATATAATGATAAAGAATTAAATTGAAAAATAAATAAATTAAGAGATCAAAGTGAAAAAATGTTTTGGGACAAGAAAACAAAGGTTTTACTATGCGAATGAACATAGAAGCCCCTCACAGCCTATGGTACATTACTGATTTTATTTTTTTTCTTTAAATTAAATTTATTTATTTTTTAATTTTAATTAAATGCTCAATTAGCCAAAAGGCATATGCTTCACATGTTCATCGATTGATACCTCAGAGAAAAGTGAGTGTCCTTCCATCGATCGGGAATATCCATTTCTATTTCCCTTCGTACCCTTCATGATTCCTTCCAACGATAAAAATTATTGTCCCTCCCATTAACAAGTATTAATCAATCGCGAAAACACACCCAAAATTCAACCTGCAAAAACCCAGCTCACTCCACCCATATATTACTTCCACCCTGCTCATCATGATAACTTCCACTTCTCTCTCCATAATTCCTACTCTCTCCCCTATTCCTTTCTATTCCATCACTTGTTCATCTTCTCCTTCAACATCCTCTTCTTCTTTCCTGTACCCGTTTCTGGTTTCTTTTAAAGTTTCAAACTTTTCTTCTCGTAAACCAAAACCCATTGATCTTTCTTGCAAACAAAACTGCTTTACTGAGTTTCAGAGGCTCAAAAAGGGTGAAAGAAATAAAGGGTGTTTTCTTGTTAGAGCTAAAAGGAATAACGATATGACTATTAGTGAGGTTAGGGAAGAAGACGAAGAGAACCCTCCTTCTTTCCTTGACTACGATACCATTTCAAGGCCTAGACGCATTGCTCTTTTTATTGAGCCTTCTCCATTTGCGTGAGTCTTTGTTACGTTGTTGAATTTTACAAGTTCTTGGAAAATTATGGGCTTAATGCTAGTTTCTTGCATTGTATGATGAGTTCTTGGATCTGTGACTAAACGTTGACTTTGAGTCTCTTTGATTGCTTTGTGTTTGATGAAATGATTGTGACAGTTTCAGGTTATAATTTCCATGCTGTTTTCCCGTTTACATCTGCTGATATCTTCTAAGTAATACTGTATAGCTGTTTGATGACTGAATTTTTTTTTATCTTTAGTTGCTATTGCCTTTTTGATGATTATGTCATGGCCTCTGCTAACTGGCAATGGTGTGAAGTTTGGATCTAACTAGGTGTTATTTCCAATGTTCCATTGTCTCGGTTGATTAAATTATGCATCTGTGTTTTATGGCTTCTGTTTGACGGCATATTAATTTGTTTAGTGTGTATGAAGCTCATCATTTCTTGGAAGTTGTGCTTGACTAGTGTATTTCACCATATGGTGCATTTTGTCAATGATTCCAATCTTCCACTATTTTTTTTTTTGGTTGGATGCTATTCCATCATAAATTCCAAATTCATTACTCTCTAAAGACTAAATAGGGAATTTGTTTTAAGTTTCCTCTTTGGAAGGTATTTTTTGTTTGCACTGGAATTTATATTTACTATTCTTTGTATGAAAAAGATTTAGGGATTGAATCTTAGTAGAAGTTAGTCATAGAAGTTCAAAAGCTAAAACTTTTCACCGTGTGAAGAAGGCCAGTGGCAGGTGGTCATGGTAGCAGATATAATTCTTATGGTTCTTGATGCTCATATATTTAGTGACACTTGGTTTTGGTGCATTATCCAATTGGATTGTAAGTATTTTGTTTTGTAATCTCCATTTTATGGTGAACTATTGATTGTCTGCACCTGGATTTAGCTTTCGAGAAAGTCAAACCAGATATCTCTTCGTGTTTTTTGTTTGTCACCTTGTCTCTCCACATTTTTTAAGTTCCATGCTTCAGCTGGCACAACGGATATCATCATCGAAATGTTTCATATACTAACGTGTTTATCAGCATATATATACATGATTTTTTTGTCTATATTTTCTTGATGCTCATATACTGACGTGTATATCAGCATAAATATCATCATTAAGGGGCATCCTGTTATTGTTTTTGTTTTCTTCAATGTTTACTATTAGTTGAGAGTGAATAGTGGGAACTTATTGAATACCATCTATTTCCTTTTATTTTGCAGATATGTATCAGGTTATAAAAACAGGTTCCAGAATTTCATCAAATATTTACGCGAAATGGGGGATGAAGTAATTTACAATACTTTGACTTTTTTGGTGCATGACTATAGTTTTATTTTGTTTTTTCTTTTCCATGCATACTGATGAGGCTTATTAGCTTGAGTGTATGAACGAGGACCAGAGTGCTTGCTCACCCATTTTATATCAGAAAACCTATTTCTCCGGTTTTGGGTTACCAATGGTACTTTAAATTTTGAAAACTTTGAGCACAAATCAAAAGCAAACAGAGTTAAATCAACAAAGTTTTTGATATAGCTTCTTATCCTCTTTCTATTTGTTAATTCAGCCTAACTGGCTCAGTTTGTTTAAAGCTGCTAGCTGCAAAACATCAATTTTGCTCCCTTTCTTTTCTCATCTTATTTTAGGTAATAATGCTATCACATCAAAAAACTAACAAGTTGGCCTTTTAATGCTACTACATGTAGGTGATGGTTGTGACGACACATGAAGGAGTACCTCAGGAGTTTTATGGAGCAAAATTGATCGGATCACGGAGGTTGCTACAATATCCTATGATTACGTGCACATTACCACCGTAGCTTATAGATTATCATATCCTTACATGTGTACTATTGTGGTTTGCTTTAATTGTTTTCCTGGTTCAACTGCATAATCTAGGAACCAGAGTGTTATTTCAACTTGATCAAAAGCTTTGATTTTAAAAAATAAGATTCCTCTCTTGGTTCTTAAACTTTTTCCCTCTTTACAGCTTCCCCTGCCCTTGGTATCAGAAGGTGCCCCTCTCTCTAGCACTTAGTCCAAGAATAATTTCAGAGGTTGCACGCTTTAAGCCTGACATAATACATGCATCATCACCTGGGATAATGGTGAGTTTTGCATTTGAAGCAAAAAATCTTCATTATATATTGGTTATGCAAGACTGACAGTCACAGTCTTGTACTGCAGGTTTTCGGTGCACTTGCCATTGCAAAACTGTTGTGTGTCCCCATAGTGATGTCTTATCACACTCATGTCCCTGTGTGAGTTTTATTCTCCTATGACCTTTCTAATAGTGTGCTTCCACATGTCTATGCTGCAGCTTCAAATTCTTATGCGACATTTCCTTTGATATGTCAATTGGTTTTTTGCAGAGTTTAATTCTTTGTTTTCATTTGCAGATACATCCCAAGGTACACTTTTAGTTGGCTTGTGAAACCCATGTGGATGATCTTAAGTATGTATTATGCATTTTATACTCATATTACAACAAATTCTGCAGGCTGAAAATTACTGAGTCAATAATGACCTTTGTTTTCTCCTTTCCATCAGAATTTCTTCACAGAGCCGCTGATCTAACTCTAGTGCCATCAGCTGCTATTGGGAGGGATCTTGAAGCAGCTAGGGTGACAGCAGGTGAACATAAACATCTCATTCCTGATCACATAGCTTTTAACATTTCCTTATGCCAATTTTAGTGCATAATGTGCTTTATTCCCAAAATTAATTCCATGAAAATGTTGCTTCTGCATCCATGCAGCTGTGTTTTAAATTGATTGTTATTGCTTGTTTACAGCTAATAAGATTCGTCTTTGGAATAAAGGTGTTGATTCTGAAAGTTTCCACCCCCGTTTCCGCTCTAATGAAATGCGAATGAGATTAAGGTAAGGCCATCCTCTCATTCTTTACAGCTATTTCATTATGCTAGGAATCTGGAATATATCTGGGTGTCATATATTTTTGGTCTAAGCAGCAATGGTGAGCCTGAAAAACCATTGATAGTCCATGTTGGACGACTAGGAGTTGAGAAGAGTTTGGATTTTCTCAAAAGGTATTACATGATCCCCTTTCACTTCTTTATTTATTCGCATGTTTTTCTCCTTTTCATTTTGATGAATGAAAATAATAATTTGTTTTCCTAAATCAGTAGATGCCAAACTCAATGCAATTTCTATGTTAGGCCCACCATTTCTTAAAAGTTCAAATATGATAGTACTGGTAGAGCTGACTCAATAAGCTTTGTTCTCATATACTGTGCTAAATTATTAAATGAAGTGTCTGAAAGCTTTTGCTGCAGATGCTCTCATGGACATTTTACTTGAAAATTGATGTGCATATCCAATAAGGGTTTCGTTGCGATACTTCAGTACTTTTTAATTGTTATTAGCAGTATTTTGAAATGGAATTCTTCTGCTACACTATCATAATTCCCTGTCCCATTTTGTACTGAGGGAGTCATATTTCTGCTCTCTATTCTTCCTAATGTATGACTTGATTGCTTTAATGTTACCCATTTAGTTCTTACCACCTTTGATCCTGAACAAAAAAGTAGTGCTATCATTTGCCAGTAATGAATTTGATTTCACAGGGTCATGGATAGGCTTCCGGGAGCAAGGATTGCCTTTATTGGGGATGGACCATATAGGTACTGCATTCTGAACCTTTTCAATTAGTTCAAAGGAAGTAAAGACTTTATTATGATTCATGACCCTCACAAGCTTCAAATGTTTGATTTTTACAATCTGAAATGTCACCAATGTTATTTTTCAAACTAATTTTTTTTAAGCCAAAACTTAACTTTCCCATTTCAACTAGACAATGAAATTCATATTTACCCCTGTAAAAAAGGTTGTTTAGAAATCCCCAGTATCTTACTTTAGGAAACATGGATTTTTTCTTTTCAGGGAGGAGCTGGAAAAGATGTTTACTAGCATCCCTGCTGTATTTACTGGGATGTTGGGAGGAGAAGAACTCTCTCAGGCATACGCCAGTGGGGATGTTTTTGTGATGCCTTCAGAATCCGAGACACTTGGTCTTGTTGTTTTGGAGGCCATGTCATCAGGAATTCCTGTTGTGGCAGCTCGTGCTGGGGGGATACCAGATATAATTCCTCCAGAACAGGATGGCAAAACTGGGTTTCTCTTTAATCCAGGAGATCTTGATGACTGCTTGAGCAAGTTAGAGCCTTTGTTGGATAACCAAGAACTGAGAGAAACAATGGGCAAGGCAGCACGCCATGATATGGAGAAGTATGACTGGAAGGCAGCGACTAAGAAAATACGGAATGAACAATACAACGCTGCAATTTGGTTCTGGCGCAAGAAGAGAGCCCAGCTATTGAGACCTATCCAGTGGCTAGTAAAACGGCTCTTCCCATCTCCAGAAGTTTAACTGAAGAGGTGATGAAAGTTCGTCTGAAGAGGTAAATTATTGGGAAAGAAAGGGTTTTTTTATTTTATTTTTTACAACCAACTTGCTGTAGTTCTTGTTGTGACAATCAATTAAATTACCATGTGCTCTATTAAATGTCGATAGAAATTAATTGGGTTTTAGGGTCAAAGATTTGATTGTCTTTATCATTTGATTATTTATTATTAGTTAATAACAAAAGGTATTTTCTCTCACATCCTTAAACTCTAACAGGTGGTGTTGTAATATTTATTTAGAACTTGAACTTCATGTTGAAAATTAATCGCTAGATTGAAGAATGCTGCAAGTAAGAAAATGGCAGTATCTTTTGGTGGTACGAGGAATATAGGAGATTGGCAAACAAATGGGAGTGAACGTGCTTATATTTAGCTTTCAATCAATCAGAGCTTATATTTTACTTGATTAGATCTAAACTCCAAGCCACATCACCTTATCCTCTCAACACTCTCCTCCGCATGACTAAATCATTCTTGCTTTAATTTCTTTCTTCTCCCTTTTCAGCTTATTTCTATTTTGGTTTTCTGTAATTTATTATAATCTCTCTAAATAATTCATAGGGGGCTGGGAGGATAGACGGAGATGGAGATATGATTTCCATATTTTGTATTGCATGATAGTTGAAGAGCTAAGGAAATGAAGCATTCTTATGGACTGCAAAAGTGATTTTTTTTAATCATTTTGGTTATTAATTTTATTTTTCACTTTCGATGCTCGAAATATATGAGTAATTAGACCATGCATTATCTATTTTTTTTTTAAAAAAAATCATCGTCGAGTCCTTTTTTTTTAATAGGCAAAGTGCTAGCCCACCCGGCTCGGGCATCTGATTTTTTTTTGCCGTTTATTATTTTTGTCAATTTAAATTGAAATTTAATAAAATAAGTTCATTTAAAATATATTTGGGATAATATTTTATTAATTTTTTTTTAATTTTTATTTTTTTAAATAAAATTATAGTGTTCTTTTTATAATGAATTTTATTATTTTTTTCCTTTAATTTTATTCAATTTCTTTCTTGTGGATGCTTATTTTAGTATTGTGTAATTAAATAAAAAACATATATACTAAAAACTTTATTCAAAATATCATTGTTTTAATATTAATAAAAAAGTTGAAATGAAATATTCTTTTCCTTAAATTTATATTAAATTTCATTAAAATGAATGAATTAAAAATATATTTAGGATAGTATTTTATAACTACCATTCAATTTCTATTTTGTTTTCGAATCATATTATAGTATTCTTTTTATAATTGTCAGAGTTACGAAAACATGACTCTTTGAAATTAATCCCTAAAAATATGCTATTTCATTGATTTAGGAAAAACTTAAATGTTACTTAAATATTAATTTTAAAAATAGATGATTTCATCAAGTTTGAAAAAAAATAATTTTAATCCCTAAAAAATAAATGATTTTATCAATTTAGAAGAAATTTAACGTCAGTCCATAAAAAAAAAGACATCAAATTATATATTCATGATCAAAATGGGTCCTCTAAGAAAAAGACTTGTTGAAAAATATTATTTTCAAAGGTTTCGATATTGATCCCTAAAATGAGACATTGACTTAAACGATTCACAAAACAATGTTGGTCCCTAAAAACAAGACTTGTTGAAAATAATATATTGTTTGTGAAAAATTCAATTATCGATCCAAAAATAAAAATATATCAAATTATATATTTGTGAAAATAAGTCCCCTAAAAGGCTTGTAAAAAAAGATTATTTTATAAGATTTCAACATTAATAATTAAAAGGAGATATATCAGCTTAAAGATTCGCAATACAATGTTAGTCTCTAAAAAAGGAGAGTTGTCGAGAACAAGATCGTTAGTGAAAAATTCAATATCGGTTTTTTAAAAAGGAGACATATTGAATTATTTATTCGTGAAAATTCAACATATATATATATATCGGTCCTAAAAGAGAGACTAAAACAAAAGAATATTTATGTTTTCTATTTTTTTATGAGACTAGAAGGTCACACGAACATGAAGAGAAATTCGACTAAGCCCTAACTTAACATTCAAGGTTTTAAAGAAAGAAACCCTAGCTAGTTTATTTTGTTCAAGTCATAATTAACTGCTTTCCCTCACAAAACCACATGAATTGTTCTTCTTTTCGTGGTTGAAGACCAAACCAAAAGAAACTTTAGCATTTCAGTCCACATGATTTAATCCTTTTTTGAAGCTATTGGTTTGTCTGCCGAAATAGCGAGTTTGCAACAACAAAGCATGAAGGCCGGATCTGCCATCGATCTTCTTTTATTTCTTACATATGCTTATGCTAAATATTTCGTTGACAAACCAAGCTACCACAAAATACTTTGATTCTTTCAGAAAAGCGATGAAGAAACTGCCATTTACGTACTAACTAGCCTTTAGTTTCTTAAAGAAGATGAATTGACAGATTTGGCATGAACGATGAAGAACACTAACTGAAACTCCCTTTTTTTTTAAAAAAAAAAAACTCAAAACCTTAATGTTGGACATGGACTGTTTGTTAAGTAATATTTATCTAGTTTTATTTATTAAGGGTAGAATAGTATTTTCAGTTTAATCTATATATAATTCATTTGTATTTAGGTTAACTTAAGCATTCATAATAAACATATTATTCAGAATTCTAACCTCCTTTTATGTTTCATCTTAATTACTTTAACATGGTATCAGAGGCTAGTTGATCGAACCCTTGGCTTGTTAATTTTATGGAACTCGTTGCCCTTGTAGAAATCATGTTCATCAATGTCAGAGCCACTGCTCGTATCAAAATCATTATCATCATCCACTTCATTCCTTGTAGGATGTTCCAGCACGCTCAATGCATTCATTTGAAGCTTAACTTTAGATTTATTTTTTCAAAACATCAGACATGGGTTGTTTGACCTATTAAAAGATGGAGGATGAAGATCAGGTTTTGTGCTTGCGGCTGAAGAATTAATATCTGAAACTTTATTTTAATTCTTCAGCTTTTGCAATTTGGTATTTGAGTTAAGTTTCTGGAAAAAAAAAAGGGAGTGATATTTTGTTTTCTGCTTCTGCAAAATTTGGTATTTCGACTTTCCTTCAACTTCTGCAATTTGATATTTCTGTTCTATCTCTGCAATTATTTTGGTATTTCTTCTTCTCTTCAGTTTCTACAATTTGGTATTTGCGTTCAATTTCTGCAAAAAAAAAAAAATGGAGTGATATTTTGTCTTCCGCTTCTGCAAAATCTAGTATTTTGACGGTCCTTTAGCTTCTGTAATTTGGTATTTCTGTCTGTCTCTGCAATTGTTTTGGTATTTCATCTTCTCTTCAGTTTCTACAATTTGGTATCAGCTTCTGTAATTTGGTATTTCTGTTCTGTCTTTGCAATTGTTTTGGTATTTTGTCTTCTCTTCAGTTTCTACAATTTGGTATTTGAGTTAAGTTTCTGCAAAAAAAAAAAGGGAGTGATATTTTGTTTTCTGCTTCTGCAAAATTTGGTATTTCGACTTTCCTTCAACTTCTGCAATTTGATATTTCTGTTCTATCTCTGCAATTATTTTGGTATTTCTTCTTCTCTTCAGTTTCTACAATTTGGTATTTGCGTTCAATTTCTGCAAAAAAAAAAAAATGGAGTGATATTTTGTCTTCCGCTTCTGCAAAATCTAGTATTTTGACGGTCCTTTAGCTTCTGTAATTTGGTATTTCTGTCTGTCTCTGCAATTGTTTTGGTATTTCATCTTCTCTTCAGTTTCTACAATTTGGTATCAGCTTCTGTAATTTGGTATTTCTGTTCTGTCTTTGCAATTGTTTTGGTATTTTGTCTTCTCTTCAGTTTCTACAATTTGGTATTTGAGTTAAGTTTCTGCAAAAAAAAATTTTGGAGTGATATTTTGTCTTCCGCTTCTACAAAATCTGGTATTTCGACTTTCCTTCAACTTCTGTCATGGCATTTACTACCAAATAGATTGTTTGGTTACGTTGGTTACTTGCTGCTGATATGAAAGTTTTCTTTTCTCATCCTACTCCTATGAATTGTGACAACCAGAGTTCTATTCAGATTGCTCACAACTCGCTTTTTTATGAGCGAACTAAGCACATTGAGATCGATTGTCATCTTACTCGTCATCATCTCAAGTATGGCACCATTACTTTGCCTTTTGTTCATTCTTCATTGCAGATTGCAGATTTCTTTACCAAAACGCATTTCATATCTCGTTTTCATTTTCTAGTTGGCAAACTTTTGATGCTTGTAGATATCGCATCGTGAGTTTGAGGGGAGATGTTAAGTAATATTTATCTAGTTTTATTTATTAAGGGTAGAATATTATTTTCAGTTTAACCTATATATAATTCCTTTGTATTCAGGTTAATTTAAGCATTCATAATAAACATATTATTCAGAATTCTAGCCTCCTTTTATGTTTTATCTCAATTACTTTAACACTGTCCACCCTTGTAAAACTAGATCTTTTATTCAATTTCGCCTTCTTTAGGTTTAAAGGTTTTTTTTTCCTCACAGAAACTAAAAGCTACAACACATGTGGCTATCTTTTTTCTTTTTTCAAAAAAAAAAAAATCATGCCCCAAAACAAACTTATCTTCCCCTTTAAAGTTACAGGTTTTATTAAAAAAAAACTGAAGCTTGTATGACAGTAAAAGGAAAAGCATCAAACTGCATGTTCTTGGTTTGGAGAATAAAACTGTTTTTATTTGATAAATAAGGGAGATATTTTCTGCCATTCTTGGCATTTTGATGGAGGAGAACATGTTGTCAAAACTGCTTCCTCAAGCAAGTGTCTTGCAACAACTCCTTCAAGTATTATGTCAGTAATGTATGTAAGCAAGTAAGACATGACTGCAAAACAAAATCTTAGACAGTAACCATAAGAAAATTCTGCCAATGTTTATGCTTCATATTTGACAATTTCGATTGCTTTTTCATGAATCAGTTTCGTGCTAAGGGGAGAGGAGAAAAAGATGTCATTTGCACACTACAAATTGCAGATGACAAGTGCAGAAAGTGTTGAACATAAGATAACAATAGAGAATCATACCTGATGTGGATTTTTGGACCTTCTTTTTTCCCCACCTTTTTCGTTGTTGTTTGCCAAAGGCTTCGGGTACCTCCCCTTTCTTTCTCCTTTTCTTGTTTCCTCTTTATCTTCTTTACAATGTTAATTTACTCTTGCAGTTAAGTCCCTAACTAGTCGAACAATTGTTCAATCTTGAAGAACAAACCATACGATGCATCATTCATCCCTTTTAATTATTTTTTCTTAAATGGAATGACGTTGTTTTGGGATAATTTCATTTGGGTTCTTGAATTTCAGCGCCTTTTCAATTATAATCCTTGGTTTCAAGAATTCTCAATTTGGATCCAATTGCTCTTTTAACTTCAAATTTATTTCAATTTAGTCCCTAATCCTCTATGATTTTCATCCTCAACTTTGGTCGTTTCTTCTATTTTGGTCCTTGTCCATCCAATTTGTCGCGGGGGCGCGACGTCGTCTGGCGACAGCGGAGGCTCTTGTTGTGCCTCCTGGTGTGAGGTGTTGTGCGCTGGGAAGATTTTTTGGATTTAATCATAAAATTATGATTAAGGTTCAGGAGTCGCCACCTAGTATTATGGTCACTAGGAATCTATGGTTTGTGAGAGTCTAAGTAAGGGACTGGTTGTGCAAGGGAAAGATGCATCACCCCAGTGCACCCTACCTAAAGGTAAACTGCATTGTTGTTTGATTGTTTTTTCCTAGGTCGAGTTTCTATTCGTTGGTCTTTTCTAAGGCTCAAAGCAGATCTCTCTTCATGAGAGAGTCTCTACCTTATCGGGTTAAATCCTAACCGTTCTAAAATCTGAATTTTTAGCATCGCATTTTTACACCTTGTATCTTTAATACTTGAGGGTGTACTTTATTATGTAATTTTACACCTCACAAATATTAAAGTCTATATCTGGATCCTAAAAAAAAGATTGGAAAAAGTTTTTTGACATGTTGGCCAAATACTAATGGATAAATATCATAAACTGGTTACGATATCCATTTTTTATTTTTTTAAACATGAAAAAGATGTAATTTTTGATTTTATGAAGATATGCTTGAAAAAATTTTAGGATTTGGCCTTATGCAATAAAATTTTTTTTCCTTCTGAAAATGTTTTGAAAATTTATTTTTTTTGAAATATTTTGGAGAAAACCAGGTATTTTAATACCGGAGTTGTATTTTACAATGTAAATATACAACCAGATATTATGCAAAATTGGTAGAAAAATATTTGAGAAAATCACATTTTTTTTAAAATGATTTTTGAAATTTTTTGAATTTTTTTTAAATGGGGGCCGGGCCAGATAAATGGTTGAGCCAAAACTGGCCCGGCCCAAAGCTAAGTTAATTATTTTGGTTGCTATATGCAGAATGAATTCTGGATGCAGCGATAGCAGCATTGAGCAACATGGGCGGTTGACACAAGGCAAGGATGGAGAACCACCTAAGGCAGTGAGGGCCTGTGGTCGTGCTGGTAGCAGCGTTGATGGAGAGCTTGGCCGCCGGAGTTTCTACTGCGCAGGAAGAAGAAGTTTGCAGAGGAGAGAGAAAGGCTGGAAGGAGAAGGGAGAGAGAGTCATGGTGGCTGCTTGGTGGTTGTGCTGGCTTCCTGTGGTGGAGCTAGTGTTCGTGGTGATGTATAGGCTGGGTTTGTTGGTGTTCTCGCCGGAGAAGGCAGCTGTGGAGAGGTGGAGAGAGCTGTAGAAGGTTGACGGGGAAATAAGGAAAATGAAAACAGGGGGGAGGCTGGTTTTTTGCGATATTTGGACTCGATGTTCTCCTCCCTCAGGCCATGAAATCCACCTTTATTTATAGGCGGTGGAAGAGGGCAATCTTGTCTACACAGGGGAAAAATTTTCAGCCCTTGATTCGGTTGGAAAGGATCCCAACCGTTAGCTCAAAGTAGGCATGGTGCACTATCAAATCTGCAGAAAAAGCTGCATGAGGTGGCATGTTTAGGTCGACGCCGGCGCTGATTAATTGTCATTCAGACTGAACTATTGATATGGAACTGTAGAGAAACTGCAGAGGATCATTTTCGTGCAAGTTTGGTTAAATTTGATGGACGTTAGGTGCATTAAATGCACCTGCAAAGGAGGTGACTTGACCAGTTTTTCCAGAAAAATAAAAAAGAAGATGAACAATACCAAAGTTCTGATTTCGGCCAAAGTTCATTTCAGTCCTTTCTCTTTCAATTTCTTTCAATAGAATCCCTAATTGACCCTAAACTTTTGCAATTAAGCCCCCTGATGAATTTCAATTGCAGCCCCGAAGTTACGCGCCTTTTACAATACGATCGTTGGTCTCGGATTTTGTCAATTAAACCCCTAATTGACCATTAAACTTTCAATTTCTTCAATTTCACCCTGGTTTTTTTTGTCAATTAAGCCCCTAAAGTCTGACACTTTTTACAGATTGGTCCTTGGCTGTCAATTTCTTCAATTTAACCCCTAATTGACCCCAAAACTTCAATTTTCTTGCAATTTTCCCCTGATTTCAATATATTAACATGGTAAAAATTAAATTTGGTCTCTTAAAATTCCAATCTCCTCAATTAAGCCCAAATTAGGCTCCCAAACTTAATGTTTCACCAATTAAGCCCAAAATAAAATTAATTTGACCCATTTAAAGTATAATTAAGTCCTTACACTTAATTAAATCCTTCAATTTGACCCAAATTAATTCTTTAACATAATTAAAATTTAATTTGGCCCATGATTAAATCAAATTGGCCTATTAAAAATTTAATTATGTCATCAGACTTAATTTTTATGCAAATTCGTCTAATAATCATTTAATTTGACATTGAATTTGCATTTTCTCTCTATTTTGGGGCATAATGGAGTACAATTAGGTCTTCAATTTCCTCCAAAAATTGCAGCTTGATTTCCTGGTCTGTTTTCTCCACATTGCCAGCCTTTATTTTATTTTTTGATTTTTATTTTGAAAAAAAAAGAAATTTTAGGGAAAACCCAAAATTGGGTTATGACAGTTTCCCCCCTCAGCGTTGTAAAGAAAAAGAAGAATGAAAGATGATGGACTCATCATATTTAGAAATGATGAATCCTTTTGAGGGCTAGAAAGCGCACTCAAAGTAAAAACTGGAAGATTTTTCTTTTGCAAATTCAGAGATTTTGAAGTGGTCGAATTGTCATGGGTGACCAACCTAGAGAAAATTAAAATTTTGTTTTTGAGATGGTCTTATTGTAATGAGCGACCTACCCGGGTGAAAAATGCAACGATTTTTCGGAGATTTTTTCAAAATGGTGAAAAATACAAAGATCTTTCAAAGTGGTCTTGTTGTAATGGATGACCTGCATAGGTTTTTCAAAGTGATGAAAAATACAAAGATTTTTCAAAGTGGTCTTGTTATAATGGGCGACCTACCCAGGTGAAAAACACAAAGATTTTTCAAAGAGGTGAAAAATACGAAGATTTTTCAAAGTGGTGAGAAATGCAAAGATTTCTCAAAATGGTTTCATTGTAATGGGCAACTGGCCCAAATGGAAGATGAAAAGAGTTTTCAAAGAGCTCTGATTGTGATGGGTGACCTACCCATGTGAAAAAAATGAAATGTCTTGAAGGAACGACATGATATGACTCAAAAACATATTATTCAAGAGACGGGAGCTCATATGAGCGTTTGAAAAGAGATAGGACTTGAAGGGGAGCGTTGGCTGAAAAGCGCATTTGATAAGAGATAGGGTTAGAAAACGCACTATCTAAGAGGTGAGGGCTCAAAGGCGCACTCGAAAGGAGGTAGGGTTAGAAAACGTACTACCTATAAGGTGAGGACTCGAAGGCGCACTCGAAAGGAGGCAGGGTTAGAAAATGCATTACCCAAGAGGTGAGGGCTCGAAGGCACACTAGAAAGGAGGCAGGGTTAGTAAACGCTCTACCCAAGAGGTGAGGGCTCGAAGGCGTACTCGAAAGCAGGCAGGGTTAGAAAACACAATACCCAATATGTTCAAGGGCTCTAAGGCACACTCAAAAGGAGGCAGGGTTAGAAAACACACTATCCAAGGTGGTCGAGGGCTCTAAAGCGCACTCAAAGGGAAAAAGGTTGGGCTATAAAACGCATTAGCTGATATGGTTGAGGGCTCAACATCCCGCTCAAAAAGAGATGACGGCGAGACACCGATTTAAAAGTAATGCATCATGATCAATATGCATGTATACTTACCTGAGAAATATAGGTCCCTTTTCTTCATGGAGTTTTCCTTTTCTCAAAAGTTTGAGTCTCTGATAGTAAGCTTTGATGGCTTTTCCGCTCTTGCTTACTCGAATCATATCTTGTGATTTTGACCTCTAAAAGGGTATAATATCAGCATACTTCTTTGTCCACAAACCTTTATCTGAAGGATTGTGAGCTTCGCTCAACATTTTCTGTTTTCTTATAATAGGAATCATGGAGCCAGCCCTATGTGTTTTGGTGGATTGCCCCCCCCAGTTTGATCATGTCTCCAAGTGTTCAATTTGGGTTTTCCTTCGGGATGAGGCTATGTGGAAGAAGATTTGGTTATTTACAAGGAGTTGTTTTCATGAAGAATTTTTAGAATTTCAAAGCTATTCTGAAAAATCATTTTGATGTTTGTTTAAAGCAAACTTGTTCTGAATAATTCAAGCGATTCTCATAGATAGGTTTACATGAGTATTGAAAAATTTTATTTTGCTTTTGGTGAAGTGAAGTGATGTTTGATTGGTCAAAAGGGTTCAAGCTTCAATTTAAGGGTTTCAAAGAACCAATTTTCAAAGCATTCATTTTGCTTGTATGAATAATGACTTGTTTCACATGGGAAAGCAAAGCCTGCCGATCCCGATTACTTGTCTTTGATCAGAAAGGGCTTGATTGGGCACGTAACATAGGCTTTGGCTCTTGGCTATGAAGAAAAAGGATATTTATAGGCTCAAAAGGTGTTTAAGGGACTTTAAGACTAAGGATCACTAGTGCTTATACCCCAAACTCTTTTTTTTTGGTCCATGAATTTATGGACCTTGGAATTGATTTGCAAAATGGTCCATGATGCCCCCTAATGTTGGGCTTTTTCTTCTTTTGGTTTTGAGCATCATTATATTAGTGATTTTTGTGGCACGCTCAAATATTTTTGGAACTCTTTCAGGCCCCCCAGCTTTGTTTGAGCACTTCTGATCATTGAGGATTTTCTTTCATACCCTTCAGGGTTGTTTGGGCATTTTTAGTCATTAATGATTTTTTTGCACTTGCCCCCCAATATAGGGTGGGATCCTAGCCAAGGTTATTTTTCAAGAAAAATGCATTAGGCTCAAAAAGGGACTGCAAGGGATTTTTTTTAGAATTTGTGAAAGGATGATTAAAGATGGTCTCTCTTCATTTCAAATGCATGCATTCAGAATCGACAAGCTTTGCTTTCTCATATGCGAATATGCAAGATGGTTTCTCATTATTCATGTAGTCAAAACTCAGCTTTGAAGTTATCTCATGGTGTTCGGGTTCTCTTTCAGGTTTCTTAAGTGTTAGGATATCACTTGAATTTTCAGAACTTGTTCATTAGAACAAACACCAATTTGATTTTTGTTTTTGTATTAAAACTTTGATTTCCTAAAAATCCTTGTGAAAACATGGGGTCATGCTTGTTTTTTTGGGAGAGAAAAAAAAGGGAAAACACCAAAGAATTCTTGGTGCAATGGTTTTATGAGTAAAAGGTGTGTTCAGTATGTTATTTGCATGAAGGCATATCATGAACACAGAAAAATACATGATTTTATTAACAGGGAAAGCTCATTTGACAGAGAAAGTCTTGTGACATTATGAGCTAAATTGCCACCAAAACTAAAATAGGTTGAAACAGACATGATCAAACGAAAGGAAATAATTGGGTAGGCTCCATCTTCCCCTTCTATAGCAGAACTTTATCCTCTATCCTTGAGAGTGCACATTGTCTTCTTCACACCTTACTCTTGCCATTAGTGCCTTGAGATTTTCGGAGCATTCTGCCTCCAGTGCATTCACCGATCCACTACCTGAGGCATCATTAGGTAGAGGGTTCGAACTCACATTTAGAGTTCCTTTGAAGGTTATCCATCCAGCTTTAATCAAATGCATGAGCCTCTTCTTGAAGGCACTATAAGTATGAATGTTGTGTCCCGCAGCGCCAGCATGGTACTCACAAGTGAGGTCGGGCTTGTACCAGTTGGGGTAAGGTGGTTGTAGAGGTGTCAAGGGTTCTGGAGCTATATGCCCGATGCTTAGTAGCTTTTGGTAAATCTCATTTAAAGGCAGCGGTAGTGGAGGTAGTTGTTCTTGGACTCTTTGGTGTTTGGTTTGAGGCTCAGGTTTTCTTGTGGGGAATGTAGGGTTGAGATTGATGTTAGAAATTTGGGGTGAATAGGATGGAGTGTGATAGTTCTGAAATAGGTTCTTCCTACCCCTATATCCACTTTCAACATAGTCGACCTCTTTCCTTTTACCTTTGAAGCCCCTTTTTTCCGCATGTGCAGAGATTCTACCATTTTTTACTCCTTGCTTTATGCGCTCAGCTACTGCCACAGCATCAGTAAATTGCTGGGCCGAACTACCCATCACATGCTCGTAGTATGGGTCCTTGAGCGTGTTGGCAAATAGAGTGACCATCTCTTTGTCCAAAAGTGGGGGATGTACCTGAGCAAGTAGGTCTCTCCACCTTTGAGCATATTCCCTTATGCTTTCCTTATCCCTTTTCTCTAGGTTGGACAGACTGGTTCTATCAGGAGCAATGTCTATATTGTCCTTGTATTACTTGACAAAAGCATCCACCAAGTTTTTCCATTTTTGGATCTTTGTGTTGTCCAATCTCATATACCAGCTCAATACCGCTCCACTTAAGCTATCTTGGAAAAAATGTATCGGTAGTTTTTCATCGTGTACCACTTCTGCCATTTTATTGCAATAGGATTTGAGATGAGTTATGGGGTATTGTGTTCCAGTATATTTGATGAATTCAGGAACACGGAACTCTTTCGGGACAACTACATTTGGGACCAGACACATTTCTACTACATGTATTGGATCGTACAAGTCTGCCCCTTCAATGGCTCTAATTCGGGCTTCCAACGCTGCCATCTTATCTTGATCAATGCCATTAGATGACTTGGTCTTGTGGGACTCATTGGCAACTAGATCTATGATTGCAGGGGCTGGTGCCGGTGGCATTGAGTGCACAAATGCTGAATTGTATGGAGGTTCTTGACCATGTTCACTTATTGTTTCTTCGGGTTGAGCTGTTGCCGGAGGCTGAACAAAAATAGCTGGCCGGTTGGAAGGACCTTCACCAGAGGCATTTCTAAGTGTCTGCTCGAGTAAGCTAGTGAGGCGAGCCACACTTGCTTTCAGAGACTCTAACTCTTCTTGGAAATGGGCGTCACGGTGAGCACGCTCTTCACCTTCCATGTTTCTTGCTTGGAGTCGGGTGTTGTAGGCTCTTTGGGGACCTATATTTCAACCTAATAGAAGTACGTATATTATTTACAATGGATTGATGTATGTGTATGGATGCATGTACATGAATGGCAAAAACCCATGCAGAAAGACTATGGAGGGAGTTCATGCTCTAAAGGAAGGTTCTAGGTCATTACATGATAGGTAGGCTTTCTACCTAGTCTTAAAGGGTCTATGAACTGCCTAGTGACCACCTCACGTGAAGGTAGTATAAAGGTTTACAAGGAATGGTTGGGGCACAGTGTGACCGCCATTATCGAGTAAACACTCAGCTCATAGTTGGATGTTTCACGAATCTGAACCCCGACTGAAAGTCATGAGGCAGACCGCTACTCCCCACCTAACCTAGAATTGGGTTTTATTAAAATGCAATGCTAAAGCAAAACTGCGAGCTAAAATTAAAGACCAACAAAAAAGAAAACAATCAAACAATCAAGGCTTAGTCCGACCAGTCAAGGTTGTCCCCGGCGGAGTCGCCATCCTGTCGTGGGGGGCGCGATGTTGTCTGGCAACGGCAGAGGCTCTTGTCGTGCCTCCT